>WNFQ01000530.1_pt1 | contig 47135 bp, 47 predicted proteins | sample 5400171 | NCBI WGS metagenome assembly WNFQ01 (sample SAMN13153356, study PRJNA577476) | soil metagenome | isolation source: 20 cm soil under Madrone tree | place: USA:California | collected 2016-06-14
CGCAGTTCGGGCTCTTCGAGCAGTCGGTCGATTCCAAACTTCATGAACGGGCAATTTCCAGGGCGAATGCGTCCGGGTGGTGGAAATCGGGTTTGCCGGATGGGTGCCGCAATCCCCAGTATGACAGCCTAGCATTTTCATCTTCGATGACTGCGGCCAGAGCGACGCGTAGGCGACGAGCGTCCCGCAAGTCCTCCAGATACCCCAAGCGCACAGCCGACGTAAGCTCGAGCCCATCGCCGCCTCGGCGGACGGAGATATCCGGAGCTCGGCCCAGCTCGGCGGGCAACATTCCCTCGCGATAGGCGCTGAACCCGTAGACCGCCCAAGCTAGTGAGGGGGAGAAGTTGAATTCGTGGTAGCCAGGCCCCTCCTCAGGCGCGACGAAGGCCTCGAAGCACGTGTGCTTCCAGAGCGCGTCCGCCCGCCCGCCCGCCCCGGGCGGGGGAACGCGCAGGCGGGACATGTCCGCGTGCAGTGAATACTGGAACACGAGAATGCCGGGTTCTTCCGCTCGCAGCTCCACACTGAGGCTGCGCACGGCTTCGTTGGGGGTCGAAGGATGGGCACTCAGCACGGCTGGTTGCGAGTCAATGGACGACATGCAGCAATTGTAACCGCTGGTCAGGGTTGATCGATGGAGCCCGGCGCGACCTTCGAGATCTCGACGCCGCGCGCATTCACGAGCTGCGGCGACTCGGCCGCCTCCGGCGTCACGTCGCGCAACTCCATGCCGACAATTCCGCGTTTCGCTTCGCCGTAAGCGGTCAGCTGGTCCATGACGGCCTTAACCATGCTGACCGGGATGTGAACGAAGTATAATACGTTATTAATCAACTATATACACTAATACAGTAAGGTATAATATGATGATCCGAAGGGGTTTCCCGCAGTGGCGCCTGCTTGCAAATGAGCGATTCGAGTCCATATGAATAGCGACTGGTAAAATGACATGCAGCTGGCCGGCTCACAGTCGTATGCGGCTCTGCGCCGCGGTTCAACCCGATCCACAGCGTAATCCGCGAAGCTGCGAATCGGGAGCCGGTGATTCCATTGTGACCATAGGAGTGGATCGTGGCGACAGGTTGGGCAGGCGATGGCGCGGTACAAGATCAAATCGACGCGACGGTGAAAGATGGGATCAACCGAGTACAGAGTCGATTACCTCAGGGGCCCTCTTTGACTCACTGCGCGGAATGCGGCACCGAGATTCCGGAGGCACGGAGAGCCGCATTCAGTGGTGTCCGGCTGTGCGTCTCCTGTCAGGACATTGTCGATCGGGACAATGCCAAGTTCGCCGGATATAACCGGCGCGGGAGCAAGGACAGTCAGCTGCGGTGACCCCGCGCGGATCGCCTGTGATGGCTCAGACGAGCTTCAGATCCGTCGGCGCTCCCGGTAGATGACATTTGAGCAATACGGGAATTCGAATGCGGTACTGGTTCACAACTTCACGGATCGATTCTGTGCGGACGAACCCTGTCGGTGATCGACGACGGTGGTTGCCTTGAATCGCTCTGCGCTACCTTGCAAAATGAACGATTGGGATCGCGAACGGCGGCAAGGCGCTGTCGGGAGACATGGAAAGGCTTTTGCGGCGCAATTCACCGCGCCGATACACTGAGGATTTGAATATGCGTCAATGGTTCATGCTGTCGATGGCGGCAATCACCTTCGCCGGCGCCGGCGTCGGGCGTGCGGGCGATCTGGGTATCAATGTCATCCTATCGGGGCAAGTGGCGCCCGGTGTCTATGGCCAAGTTCAGCTCGGCAACGCCCCGCCGCCGCCGCTGGTCTATGCCCAACCGATGTTGATCCTGCCGCAGGAGGCCCCGCCGCCGCCCGTCTATTTACACGTACCGCCCGGCCATGCGAAGAACTGGCGCAAGCATTGCCGGGAGTATAATGCCTGTGATCGGCCGGTGTACTTCATACGGTCCGCTGAATACGAGCCGGATTACGAGCGCCGCAGGCACGATCGAGAGGACGATCATGGACACGGTCACGGACACGACGAAGACCATGGTCATGGCCATGGACACGGCCATGACCGACACGACGATTAGCGAGACGCTTTCGCGCGTCTGATCGCGCGCGGTCTGCGCGGTTTGCTCGGGTCCGACTCGACGGCCTGCCAACACATCGGGGCCTACAATTTGGCATACGGCGTGCCGCGATTACTGTGCACGCATCATGAGGAGGGTTAGCTATGAATAAATCTTTAATGAGCGGTTTGATCATCGGCGTCGCGGTGGCCGCGGGTGGGGGGGCCATTGCGAGCTTCACGCTGCATCGCCAGCCCGATTACGCGAAGGTACTCGAAGTCACGCCGCTGACGAAAACCATCAGTACTCCACGACAGGCTTGCCACGATGAAGCGGTGACCCGTAAGAAGCAGCCGAGCGACTCGCATCAAGTGATCGGGACGGTTGCCGGCGCCATTCTCGGGGGCGTGATCGGTCATCAAATCGGCGGCGGCAGCGGACGCGACATCGCCACGGTCGCCGGCGCGGCCGCGGGCGGCTACGGCGGCAATCAGATCGAAAGACACGTGCAGGATAAAAACACCTACACGACGACGGAGCAGCGCTGTCAGACTGTCTACGACAAATCCGAGAAGCAGATCGGCTATTCGGTGCGGTACCGACTCGGCAATGAGGAACGGACCATCAAAATGAATCATGATCCGGGTGACCGCATTCCGGTCCGCGATGGGCAATTGGTGCTCGACGATGCTGCCGGGTCCAAGGGCAACACTGGGTCCAAAGATACGAAGAGCTAAGTCCGCGTAGACGATGGGCGGTGCGGTATCACGCACCGCCCATCGTTAAATCGATCGCGGCGCGCCCCGCCGTCAAGCCGCCGCCGGTGGCCCCTTGAGCTCGACGACATTGCCCTCCGGGTCCGTCACGTAAATGGACGGCCCCTCTCCTTCCGCGCCGTAGCGAGATTCCGTCGACCCGGCGGCTATCCCATGCGCTTCAAGCACCTTGCGAATGCCGGCTTCGTCGAATGGTTCTACCCGAAAGCAGAAATGATCGAGATTTCGCCCTTCAGTCCCCGGCCCCTCGCCGCCGGCTCTCCCCAGCTTGCCCTCGATCGGCACAAGGTCAACCAAGGATCGGCCCGCCCGTAATTGGAACAGACCGATCGAATCTTGTCTGCGCTCGATCGTGCATCCGAGCACATCACAGTAAAAGCGCAGCATTCCGTCCAAATCGATGACACGCAATACCAGGTGGTCAATGTCGCGAATGCGAATCATGGGCCCATTTTAATCCTCTTCCTGGTGCTCGAACAGCGTGCGCCGACGTTGATACATCGATCGCAGCGATGCCAAGTCAGGCGCAGCGACGCCGAGTTGCTCACCCAGATGCCGCCACAGCGCTAGCGCCTGAGCTTCCTCGTCCGGCAGATCAAGGGCGATGCGAATATCAGCAGCGGTGCTCATGATGCTTTCGCCTGCAGGTGCGCCGACCAGGGCTTGATCTTCGCGATCTTCTTGGCAAGCGCTGCCCGTGCGAGGCGCGTGTCATAGTCGCCCTGAAGTCGCAGCCACCAGCCGTCGGTGAGTCCAAAGAAGCGGCATAGCCGCAGATCCGTATCCGCCGTGATGCCCCGCTTGCCCGCGATGATGTCGCCGATGCGCTGCGCCGGCACATCGATCTCCTTGGCCAGCCGATAGTTGGTGAGGCCCATCGGCTTCAAGAACTCCTCGCGCAGCATCTCTCCGGGCGAAGTCGGTGCAATTCGCTTGCCGCCGGCGACCGTTACGGACCGGAAATCCGTCTTCGCCAAATCCTCAATTCGAATGCTCATCGGTTTGACCCTCCTCCTCACTCGTAGTGCTTCGAAATCTCTACATCCTCGGCGCCGTCTTTGCCGAACACGAAGCAGAGCCTCCACTGCTTGTTGATCCGGATGCTGTGCTGCCCCTCGCGGTCTCCCGCAAGCGCCTCGAGCCGATTGCTCGGCGGAACACGCAAATCCTCTAGGCTCATCGCCGCATCAAGTTGTTGCAGTTTTGCGAGCGCGCGTTTCCGAATGTCCGGCGGATGGGAGCGGACCGGCAGTTCGGCAAACGCCGCAGCAGTTACTTTGTCCTTGAATGACTTGATCGCCACGACCAATAGTAACGAAGTCCATTATTAATGACAAGCGTTATTATTTGACCTAGACTCCTCATCATATTGAACAGCAAGCCCTTGAGACGCCTACAAAAACTCGGAACAACCCTTGGAATTACCGGAGGAATCCTACCGGCACTTTCGGCACGTAAATCAAGGGGAGGCTTTGACGAGACACGCACGTCCGCCTGGCGCCAGCCGCGTCGACGCATCGATCCTGCCCGAAGTACTTGTCCAACACCGCTTTCTCGGTCAAGCTCGCGCGTCATGGAAGTGGACGTCGAGTCCGCAGGTAGCCGGAGCGCGATCGAAAAGGCGGATCTGAATGCGGGCGTTCTTGTTGTTCCTCGGACTCTTGATCGCCGCATTGGCGGCCATTGCGGTGTTCACCTACCCGGCTTGGTTGCTGCTGCATCCGCACTTCAATTTCCCATTTCACCGCCTGGGCGAACGCATCGGCATGCTGGCGCTGCTCATCGGATTTGTCTTCGTCGCGAAACGCGCGGGCCTGGCCGACAAGCAAAGCCTGGGTTACGGGCTGCCTCGGCGGCGCTTCGTGCGTGAGATGTTGTTGGCGCTGGCGATAGGCGCCGTCACCATGCTGGCCGTTGTCGGAATCATGACGGCGCTCGGCCTTCTGAGATGGTCGGACACGGCCAGCCTCGGTGTCACCGCCCTCGTCCAACTGGTTGCGGCGCGCCTTCTGAGCGGCATTGCGGTGGCGTTCATCGAGGAGACCTTCCTGCGCGGCGCGATGTTCACCGCTCTCGACCGGGAATCGGGCGCTCGCGCCGCCATAGTGCTGACCGCGCTCATCTATTCCGCCACCCATTTCTTCGCAAGTTTTCACATCGCTGCGGATCGCGTTACAGCGTCGAGCGGCTTTGACCTGCTTGCGGGCACGCTCCATCTCTTCGGCAACCCTCCGGCCATCGTCGATGCGTTTCTGTGCCTGTTCGCGGTGGGTGCGGTGCTGGCGGTGATCCGCGCGGTAACGGGCAATATCGCCGCCTGCCTGGGGTTGCACGCGGGCTGGGTATGGGTGATGTTGGTGGCGCATCAACTGACCACGCCCGTCAGGGGTGGGCCGCTGAGCTTCCTCCTCAGCGGATTCGACGGATTCATCGGATGGCTGGTGCTCGGCTGGACGATGCTATCGGGTGTCGGACTTTACGAGTTCTACTCGCGGCGCATGCGCACACGGGCCGTCAGTACTTAAACGAACGATGGCGGCGCAATCCGACAACCCCTCGTGTAGAGTGCAATTTCACGACCACTTCGTTCATAGTCCAGGGGCGGGCGCATGCACGCAACACGGGGGTGTACATGACGGTAACTGAGGCACTCAAGCGGCGAATATCCACGCGCAAATTTCGGCCGCAGCCGCTGGCGGAGGAACTCCTGCGCGAGATCCTCGACGTCGCCCGCTGGGCGCCGTCGGGCGGCAATCTACAGCCCTGGAAGGTCATCGCCGTGGCCGGCGCCGAACGTGCCGCCGTCACCGAACTCGCGCGGCGAGTCCACGCCGCGGACGGCCCTGACGAGAGTACGGAGCGGCCGGTGTATCCGCCGAATCTCTGGGAGCCCCATCGGACGCGCCGGTACAAACTGGGTGAGGACCTTTACGCGCTTCTTGGAATACCCCGGTCAGACCGCGCCGGCCGGCTCGCTCAATTCGCGCGCAACTACGAAATGTTCGGCTCTCCGGTCGAGCTGTTCTTCATCATTGACGAGCGGATGGGTCATGGGCAGTGGGCACATCTTGGCATGTTCATGCAGTCGGTCGCGCTTGCCGCACTGGAACGCGGCGTGAGCTCATGCATGCAAGAGGCCTGGGCGACTCTGCGGTTGAGCTTGAAGAGACACTTTGAGCTGCAGGAGCACGAACTCGTCTATTGCGGAATGGCATTGGGCTATGCCGACGAGACCGCCGCGGTCAACTCGCTGCGCTCGGATCGCGCCCCGGTGGAGGAATTCGCGAGCTTCCGCGGCTTCGCGTAGACCTCCGACACCACGGAGTGCGGCATCTCGGGCCCGCGGGCGAGCGGCGTTGGTGCTCATCGGCGGGCAAGCTGTACTTCCCTGAGCCCGTGGTACGAGCAGCATTTGCATAACCGGCCCCAGCCGGTTCAGCATCAGCGATTGATTTTAGCGGAGAGACCTTCAACCATGCGCAAAGCCTCGGTTCTCGGTGTCGCCGCACTGGTGTTGGCTCCGCTGTTCGCCCCGGTGTTTGCGGCAACCTGCCCTGCTCGCACCACCGACAGCGTAGAGGTTCGAGGGTCAACCTTGTGCCTGCTTCTCGATGACACGAGCCGGCCCCGAGGGCGATTGCTGCATGCATGGGTAGAGCGTTCCGCGAACATCGTGGCCGAATATTACGGGCGATTTCCCGCGCCGCTGATCGTGCTCGAACTGCCGAGCATGGCAGGCCCCGGCGTCGGCGGCGGACGCACGACCAATGATTCGGGCCTTGTAATCAGAGTGAGTGTCGGTCGCGGCGCGACCTCGGCCAGCCTATCGGATGACTGGGTTCTCGTACACGAAATGGTGCATCTCGCATTGCCCGAAGTGGGTCGACGGCACGACTGGCTGGCGGAAGGCCTGGCCACCTATGTCGAAGGTGTCGCCCGGGCCCAGTCTGGAAATCGCGAAATCGCAGATGTCTGGGAGGAGTACCGGCACTCGATGCCAATGGGGCTGCCCAGAGAGGGGGAAGGCGGCATGGACCAAACCCCGACGTGGGGACGCACCTATTGGGGCGGGGCGTTGTATTGCCTGCAAGCCGAAGTTGCGATACGCGAACAGACGGGCAATCGACTGGGACTGCAATCGGCGCTACGGGCGATACTGGAGAAGACCGGCGGGTATGGCTTCGATCGCGATATCGACGAGGTCCTTCGCATCGGAGACGTTGCCACGGGAACGCGAGTACTCGAGGATCTTTACCGGCAGATCAAGAACACACCGCAAGTACCTGATCTTGACCTACTGTGGACCCGACTCGGTGTGCCGCAAGACCCCATGACCCAGCCGTTCGACGATCACGCCCCTCTCGCCGCCATCCGCATTGCCATAACAGCCCCTCGCGGCCCGCGAGGGCTTTAGCGGGCACGTCACCGGAACCCGACGTGGATTGATTCCCTTCGCGTAAGGGATTTACGAATCAGGACACTAGAATTTGAGCACCTTCACATACCGCACATGGGGCAACGCTCGGAGCTGGTGCTGAATGTCCTCGGGCACGATTTGATCCACGCCCACGATGGCGATGGCATCCTGCTCCGCGGCCTGGCGTCCGAGGTGGAAAGTGGCGATATTGATGTTGGCTTGCGCCAATATGGTGCCGAGGGCACCGATGAAACCGGGCTTGTCCAAATTGTTGATCAACAGCATCACCGGATGGAAGTCCGCTTCCAGAGCCATGCCCTTCACTTCCACGATCTTCGCGGTGCCCGCGTTGACCACGCCGGCGAGCGTGCGCCAACGTCCTCCCGTCAGCACCTTGATGCGGATCAGCGATCCATAGATCGGAGAGCTCTCGCGTTTGGATTCGGTGAGCGGAGTTCCTTTCTGCTTCAGTACCGCGGGCGCGGACACCATGTTCACGTCCGGCATGAGCGGGCGCACCAAGGAAGCCAGAGCGACCGCCGTCAGCGGATGGGTGTTCAGATGCGCGACCTCTCCTTCGTACTCGATCTCGACCGCCTCGAGACCCTCGTCGGCAATCTGGCCCGCAAAAGCCCCGAGCTTGTCGATGAGCCCGATGAAGGGCTTCAGGCGCGAGGCCTCCTCTGCGCTGATCGAGGCCATATTGAGCGCATTGGTCACTGCACCGGCCAGCAAGTAGTCCGACATCTGCTCCGCTATTTGCAAAGCGACGTTCTCTTGTGCCTCGTTGGTGCTCGCGCCAAGATGAGGGGTCGCAACGAAATTCGGCGCGCCGAACAGCACGCTGTCCTTGGCCGGCTCGGTGACGAAAACGTCGAACCCGGCGGCCGCGACATGCCCGCGCTCGAGCGCCGAGCGCAAGGCCGCCTCGTCGACCAGCCCCCCTCGGGCCGCATTCACGATGATGACGCCTTGCTTGGTCTTGGCCAGGGCCTCCTCCGACAGGATATTCCTGGTCTTGTCCGTCAACGGCGTGTGCAGTGAAATCGCGTCGGCGCGCGACAGCAAGTCCTCCAACTCGACCTTCTCCACACCGAGCCTGACGGCGCGCTCCGGCGATAGGAAGGGGTCGTAGGCGATCACCTTCATTTTGAGGGCCAGCGCCCGTTCCGCCACCAGCGCGCCGATATTGCCGCAGCCGATCAGACCCAGGGTCTTGGCATAGAGCTCCACGCCCATGAACCGGTTCTTTTCCCATTTCCCCGCTTGGGTGGAGATGTCCGCTGCCGCGATCTGGCGGGCCGCGGCAAAGAGCAGCGCTATGGCGTGCTCGGCGGTCGTGATCGAGTTGCCGAACGGCGTGTTCATGACCACGATGCCGCGAGTGGTGGCCGAGGGGATGTCGATGTTGTCGACACCGATACCGGCGCGGCCGATCACCTTGAGTTTCTTCGCCGCGGCAATGACGTCCTTGTCCGCCTTGGTCGCGGAACGCACCGCCAGGCCGTCGTAAGCGCCGATGATGCTCAACAGGTCGGGCTTCTTCAGACCGATGCGCACATCCACCTCCACGCCGCGGCCGCGAAAGATTTCCAGAGCCTTCGGGCTCAACTCGTCGGCAATGAGAACCTTGGTCACAGTACGTCCTTGGTCGGAAGCTTGAGTAGCGAGAGACAGCTGTCGAATGCCCAGTCGAGCCACGGGGTCAGGGATTGCACATCGCTCCGCTCGATGGTCGCGCCGCACCAGATGCGCAATCCCGGCGGCGCGGACCGGTACGATGCCGCGTCGAGCGCCACCCCCTCCTTCTCCAGAATCGCGGCCAGATTCTTCGCAAACTCCGCCTGGCCGGCCTGCGGGAGCGACGTCACTCGTTCATCGACCACCTTCAGACAGACGCTGGTGTTGCTGCGAATGGCGGGGTCGGATACGAGGAAGTCCACCCAGGGTGTGCGCGCCACCCAGTCCGTGAGCACCTGGGTATTGGCATTCGCGCGCGCGTGCAGCGCTGCCAGGCCGCCGATCTGCTCGGCCCACTTCAGCGCGTCGATATAATCCTCGGTGGCCAGCAACGAGGGCGTGTTGATGGTCGCCCCTTCGAACAATTCCTGATCCAGTTTCCCTTTCTTGGTCATGCGAAAAATCTTGGGGAGCGGACGTGGGGGCACATAGCTCTCCAATCGGGCTACCGCCCGGGGCGATAGCACCAACATCCCATGCGCGGCCTCCCCGCCCAGCACTTTCTGCCAGGAAAAGGTCACTACATCGCATTTGGACCACTCGATCGGCTGCGCGAAGGCAGCGCTCGTCGCATCATTGAAGGTAATGCCCTCGCGGTCCGCCGCGATCCAGTCGAAATCCGCCACCTTCACGCCCGAGGTCGTTCCGTTCTGCGTGAAGATAATGTCCGCCGTGGGCCGCGCTTGCGACAGATCCGGCAGCACTCCATAGGGCCGCCCGACATGCGTCCGGCAGCCGGACAGCTTCAATTGCTCGATGGCATCGGTGACCCATTCCTCACCGAAGCTTTCCCACGCAAACACGTCCACCGGTCGGGCGCCCAGCATCGACCAAAGCGCCATCTCCACCGCGCCCGTGTCGGACGCCGGCACGATCGCGATCTTGAAATCCGCGGGTACGCCTAATATCCCTCGCGTGCGGTCGATCGCCTCTTTGAGCTTGGCCTTCCCCGGCTTCGAACGGTGCGAGCGGCCGAGCAACGCTCCCTCGAGCGCTCTCAAATTCCATCCGGGACGTTTCTTGGTCGGACCCGATGAGAATCGGGCATCTGCCGGACGAATGCCCGGCGGCGGTATCTGTGTCATCAAAGTTCTCCCATCCTTACAGATGAGCGTCCGCCGTTGGGAGCGGATAGCCCGTTGCGAAGGATAGAGATTCCTGGCGATCTGTCAACCACTTCGTGATGCAGATAGATATATCTACATCCCTGGCGCCGCCAATTCGCGATGAGTATCGTGTCATCACTTCACGGGCTCATAGGATGCAGATCGAGCACGTGAATCCACGTACTGCGATGGAGCATCTCTTCGATCAACCATCCCAATCGAAGTTTTCCGGCACTTGACTCCTTGGATCATATTCAAGAACTTCCCCATTCCTGGCCGAAATTCCCGTCAGCGCCAGAATGAACGCCCAGTGGCTGACAACCAGCGTGGTGGTGCTGTCCTGGCGCGCGGCCATCAGCGCCCGAAACACATTCGCACGCGCGATGGTCTCTTCCAATGTCTCCGTGGTTTCGGCCCACCATTGCTGCGGCAGATGAGCAAACTCGTGGTGCGGAAATCGATCGGCGAGCACCGCTGGGCTGCTTCCGACATCGCATACAAACGCAGTCCGTTCGCGAACCTCGTGCATGATATCCACCGGAACCTGATGAACGGCAAGAATGGGTTCCGCGGTTTGCAATGCGCGCGTGTAGGGCGAAATGATGATTCGCGTCAGCGCGACATCCGCCAGGTGCGACGCGGCTGCGGCCGCCTGCTTGGCTCCCAAAGCCGTCAATTCCGGATCTTCGATCCCCGGATCGACTCGAGTCTTGTTGAAATGCAGATTGAAGTAGCTTTGCCCATGCCGAAGCAGAAACATAGAGATCCTCTTGAAGGGGGCACGTTCAAGCGCAACGCGCAGCGCGGTTATTGTTCACCGCGCAGGGTCACCAGGGCAACACCGATGGCTCCGGAAAAATACAAATACGCCAACGCGGGCAACATCACGAGGGAAGCGACGGCCGAAATCCGAGCCAATCGCGCCAGGTATTTCGACCGGCAGTTCGATGCACAGCGGTAAGTCGCGATGCTCACGTAGACGCTGAACAGGAAGCCGAACGCTGTGTACACCCGGGTCGCGAGCTCATTGCCGGGATCGACAGCCAGGCCAACGGCGCTCACGAGAATGGATCCCAGTACCCCGTAGAGCCAAATTACCCTGCCGAGCGAAGTCTTCCCCTGCAGCGGCTCGTGCAGGAAAGATCTCAAACTCATGTGAGACACCACCGTACAGAGGTCGCCTTCCGCCTCATCCGAGCGCCGCCTTTTCATCACGCGCCCGCCCATGCCGTTCATCGGCCGGAATCGGATGGATGGTGTGCCGCTCGATGCGTGCGCTTCGTTCACTCATTGGAGTTCTTCCGTGCTTATTCCGGCGGCACTCAACAGACCGCTCAGCTTCGCGAGCTCCGCCCCGTAGTGCCGCCACTGGGAGACGGAGGAATCATACAAGGGCCGCCGCACCTGCGCGGCGCTGGCCGTGGTGGTGGGCGATGGATTGCGATGAAACTCGGCGCAGGAGTCCTGCCATTCCAGGCCGCAAAACTCCAGAAGCTTACGAGTCTCCCCCTGCTGATCCGCGACCAACGACTCGTAGCTCAACGGATAAATCACCGCCGGCATCGTCGCCTGCCAATGGTTCATCAAGCGCCGATATCCAACATAGTAGCCGGCAATTTCCCCAAGGTCATAGGAGAAGGGATACCCGTCCTTGAACAGGGTCTTGTACATGGCGTAGCAGGCAGCCATGGGCCGGCGGGACACGTGCACGATTTTCGCCTTCGGCAGCGCGCGCCGGATCAACCCGCAATAAAGGTAATTCAGCGGCATCTTGTCGATGAAGCGCACGCCGCCCGGAGCGGTGTGCCGCGCCCTCTCGAGGTAATCGCGCCCGAGCGCCGCGAAGTCCAGGTCCGCAGAGCGAGCGACGAGTTCGCGGCGGGGCAGCCTGGCCAGGCCGCTTCGACGGTGCACCGCGTCGACGATGCACAGCGCCAAGTGGTCCAGCTCCCCGGCGGAATAAACCCTTGAATGACTGCCCAGAATCCGATCGACGAGCGTGCTGCCGCTGCGCGGCAGTCCTACAATGAAAATGGGCGACCGGTCCGGTGAACCATCGACACGCTGCTGCACGGTCTCGTCCGGCGCTGCTGGAAATGCCTCCATGATCCAGCCGACGGTCGCCACGTCGACCGTGACGTCGTATCGCATATGTTCCCGGCGCTTCTTTGCGCCCCGGCACAGGTGCTGAAAAGACTTCGCGTAGTCGCCGATGTCTTCGTATTCCTTGGCAAGCGCATACCGAACCTGAACGTCTCCTCTCCAATCCGCAATGCCTCGCGCAATGAGCGTCTCGAGTTCGTCGATGTGGTTCGCGTCCATTGACTGGGGACGCAGCTCCGAGCGATTGTGGTAAGCCTCGTAGTCGGCCGGTTGAAGGGCGATCACACGATCGTAATCCGCCTCTGCCTCGGCAAGCCGCCCGAGAAAGCGATACACCGTCGCCCGATTGAAAATGAAGTGCGGATCATTCGGCGCCAGCATCACTGCCCGGTCGTATGCCGACAATGCGCGCCGCTGGTCATTGGCGCGGCTGAAGAGACTTCCGAGCGCATCATGGAGCACAGGATCGGGCGGTGCCTTCAGCTGCGCCGCGGCGGCGGCTTCGCAAGCTTCGTGCAGCCGGCCGAGCGCCAGCAGACATTGTGCCCGATGGATGAGCAACGGCGCGTCGTTCGGCTCGATGCTCAATGCTCGATCGATGCATCCAAGGGCACCACGCCAGTCTTTGGCCCGAATGAACCGCAGAGCTTCTTGACGCAGGTTGGGGGCAGGTTGCATTTCGGAACGAATCGTAAAGCCTTGTGCTGCCCATGTGTGGCCGGGATCGACAGCCCGTCGCACATGGTCGTTGGCCCTCGGTCAAACGACTTACTTGACAATTTAGCGCTATTTTGTCTATTCTGTCGTAGTGAACATAATGCAAACCCCAGAGGCAGAACCCACGGACAGACGCCAGGCGACTCTGCTCGATGCTGCCGTGGGTGTCTTTGCCCGCTATGGATATCGTAAGACGTCGATGGACGAAGTGGCCCGCGCGGCCGGCGTGTCGCGGCAAGGGCTCTATCTTCAGTTTGCCAACAAAGAAGAGTTGTTCCGTAAAGCGGTGGAGTATTTGCTCAATAGTCAGCTGAATGCGGCCATCGCCGCCCTCTCCCGCCGGAAAGACAGCCTGGAGCGGAGGCTGATCGCCGCCTGCGATGCGTGGTCGGGACGGTTCGTCGGGTCGCTCGGATCGGACGCCGCGGATCTCATGTGCGCGAGCACCTCGCTCGCGGGTTCGACGCTCGTCCACTACGAGACTCGGTTCGAAACCGCGCTTGCCCGCGCCATCGCGGATTCGCCGTTGACCGATTTTTGCGCTACGGCCGGGCTGTCGCCCGCAGATCTGGCGTGCGCGCTGCATGCCACCGCGCGCGGTTTCAAGCAGCGTTCGGCCTCTCGAGAAGAATTCGTGAACGGGATGACGGTCGCGGCGCGCATGTTCTGTGCGCCGTTGAATGACTCCAGATTAAGAGGTACTTCTTGATGGTCAAATCAAATCCGTTTGGCTCCCGCTCCACGGCGGACAAGGTGCTCGCGGGCATCGACCTCACCGGCAAGCGCATGGTGGTGACGGGCTGCAACTCAGGAATCGGCTTCGAAACCATGAGCGCACTCGGCGCCAACGGCGCGCAGGTGATCGGGCTCGCGAGGTCCCTGCGGGACGCCGAAATCGCCTGCGCCAAAGCGGGTCCCTCCTGCAGCCCGTTGGCCTGCGACCTCGCAGACCTTGATTCGGTCGCCGCGGCCGCCGGCGCGATCCGCGCGCTTCAAGTTCCGCTGGATAGCGTCGTTGCCAATGCCGGCATCGCCAACCTGCCGACCCTGCAGACCCGGTACGGCGTGGAAATGCAGCTTCTCGTGAACCATATCGGCCACTTTGCCCTCGTGAACCAGCTGTCGGGCCTGGTGCGCGACGGCACCGGGCGCATCGTGATCGTGAGCAGCAGCGCCGGCATCGATCGGGCCCCGGCCGAAGGCATCATGTTCGACAACCTCGACGGGCATCGCTTCTACGAACCGTTCACTTTCTACGGGCAGTCGAAACTGGCGAACGCCCTTTTCGCCAAAGAGTTGTCGCGCCGACTGAGTTCCCGCGGCATAGCCGTCAATTCGGTTCATCCCGGCGCCACGAGAGGCACAGGTCTCAACAAGCACGTGAACGTGCCGCTCAGGATCGCGCTGGCTGCGGCGCGGTGGTTCATGAAATCGGCCCCACAAGGCGCGGCAACACAGGCATTGCTCGCGGCGAGTCCCAGCGTCAGCGGAATCACCGGAGAATTTTGGTCGGATTGTCAGATCGCCAAGGGCAGTCCTATGCTGGAGGACGCTGACCTTGCAAGGCGTCTCTGGGAAGCATCGGACGACATCGTCGCACGGCATGCTGTCTCTCTTCCCAAATCCCTGCAGCAAGCGGCCTGAACCGAACCGGCAATTTCAGGAAATCGGAGCCGATCATGTGGATTGTCAAGGTAGCCCTGCAACGCCCCTACACCTTCATCATGTTGGCGGTGTTGATCGTGTTCATGGGCGGCTATGCCATCCTGAACACGGCCACGGACATCTTTCCGAACATCAAGATTCCGATCGCCGCGGTGATCTGGCGCTACAATGGAATCCTGCCCGAAGAAATCGCGAACCGCATCGTACTGTTCTCCGAGCGCATCGCACAGACCAGCGTCAACGACGTCGAGCACACCGAATCACAGTCGGTCTACGGCACGGCGGTGGTCAAATATTTCTTTCAGCCCGATGTCGACCAGGATCTGTCCTTCGCGCAGATCACGGCCGTGTCGCAAACCCAGCTGACGTTTTCGCCGCCGGGAACGACACCGCCCTTCATCTTGTCCTATAACGCCTCCAGCGTCCCCATTTTGCAATTGGCGCTGTCGAGCGATGGTTTGCCGGAGTCGCAGATATACGATCTGGGCAATACCATCCTGCGCACCCAACTGGCGACCGTCGCCGGCGCTTCGATACCCTTTCCATTCGGCGGCAAGCAGCGGCAGGTGCAGGTGGATCTCGAACCGCAGGCGCTGCGGGCCAACGGTTTGTCGGCGAACGATGTGGTCAGCGCGATCGGGGCTCAGAATCTGATTCTGCCGGCCGGCACGCAGAAAATGGGTCCGCTCGAGTACTTCATCAAGCTCAACGCCAGCCCGAATCAGATCGAGGACTTGAACAATCTGCCGGTGCGCACGCGCAACGGCACCGTGACCTATGTTCGCGATGTGGCGCATGTCCGCGACGGCTATTCGCCCCAGACCAACATGGTGCGTCTGGACGGACGGCGGGCCGTGCTGATGAGCGTTCTGAAGACCGGCAAAGCCTCCACGATCGACATCATCGACAGCATCAACCAGAAGCTGCCGCAGATCCGCGCGTCGCTGCCGGCCAATTTGAAAATCGAGGCACTCAGCGATCAATCGGTATTCGTGCGCGGAGCCATTTCCGGGGTCGCCCGCGAAGCGGTGATCGCCGGAGCACTGACGGGATTGTTGATCCTGTTGTTCCTCGGCAGCTGGCGCAGCACGCTGATCATCACGATTTCCATCCCCCTGTCGATCCTGGCGTCGATTTGCTGTCTGTCCGCGCTCGGCGAGACGATCAACATCATGACCCTGGGCGGACTCGCGCTTGCGGTCGGCATTCTGGTCGACGATGCGACGGTCACCATCGAGAACATCAACTACCATCTCGAGCACGGCAAGGATGTGGAAACCGCGATTCTCGACGGCGCGCACCAGATTGCCCTGCCCGCGCTGGTCTCGACCTTGTCGATCTGCATCGTGTTCGTGCCCATGTTCCTGCTCGCCGGCATCGCCAAGTTCCTGTTCATCCCATTGGCCGAAGCCGTCGTGTTCGCCATGTTGGCCTCGTACATTCTGTCGCGTACGCTGGTCCCGACGCTCGCAAAGTTCTGGCTCAAGGAGCACGTCATCGGCGCGAAGGCCAGGAGCCGCCACTTCCTTGGGCGATTTCAGGGGCGCTTCGAACGCGGCTTCGAGAAGATGCGCTCTGGGTACCAGGTGTTGCTGGGAGCGGCCCTGCGCAGCGGTCCGCGTTTCGCCGCCATATTCCTGGGCTCGATGGCCGCCGCCGCCCTGCTCGCCTTTCCGCTGGGGCCCCTGCCCGGGCTCGGCCAGGACTTCTTCCCGTCCGTCGACGGCGGCCAGATCAAGTTGCACCTGCGCGCACGCACGGGCACCCGCATAGAGGAAACCGCGGCGCTCTGCGATGCAGTCGAGGCAACGATCCGCGAGGTGGTCCCGAAGAACCAGATTGCGAACATCGTCGACAATGTGGGCCTTCCCTACAGCGGCATCAATCTGGCGTACAGCACCTCGGCGCCGGTCGGTCCGGGCGATGCCGATATATTCGTGAATCTCAATGAAGGCCATCAGCCGACCGCGGACTTCGTGCGCGCGCTGCGCACCAAGCTCGCGGCGACCTATCCGTCGGCGACGTTCTCATTCCTGCCGGCGGACATGATCACCCAGATATTGAACTTCGGTCTGCCCTCGCCGATCGATGTGCAAATCGTCGGATTCAACGTGCCGGCCAACCGGGCATTTGCGAACATATTGCTCCAGAAGCTGCACGGCGTGGCCGGTGCGGTCGATCTGCACATCCACCAATCCGGCGATTATCCGCAGTTCAACGTCGACGTCGACCGCACCAAGGCGCAGCTCGTCGGTCTGACGGAACAGACGGTGGCGAGCAACATGCTGGTGTCTCTGTCCGGGAGCTTCCAGACGTCGCCGTCGTTCTGGGTCGATCCGAAGAGCGGCACGCAATACCCGGTCGCCAGTCAAACACCGCAGTTTCGACTGGCAAATCTCAACGACCTGGGCAATACCCCGCTCAGCGGCGGGGTCGGCGGTTCGTCGCAGATATTGTCGAACCTCGCCAGCATCCATCGCAGCGTGGCCCCGGCGGTCGTGACTCACTACAACGCGACCCCGGCCATCGACATTTACGGGTCGGTTCAGGACACGGATCTTGGATACGTGTCCACGCAGATCAACAAGATCATCGCCGGGTCCGAAGAGGATCTGCCGAGGGGCTCGCACGTCGTGCTGCGCGGTCAGGCACAGACGATGAAGGCCTCGTTCAACGGCTTGTTGATCGGTCTCCTCGGCGCCATCGTGCTGGTATACATGCTGATCGTCGTGAACTTCCAATCCTTGCTCGACCCGTTCATCATCATCACCGCGCTGCCCGCCGCGCTGGCCGGGATCGTCTGGATGCTGTTCATCACGCACACGACGGTCAGCGTTCCTGCGCTCACGGGGGCCATCATGTGCATGGGTGTGGCCACCGCGAACAGCGTGCTGGTGGTGAGTTTTGCGCGCGAACGCATGAACGCGGGCGAAAATGCATTCGAGGCCGCCCTGCAGGCCGGGTTTACGCGGCTGCGCCCGGTTCTCATGACGGCCTTGGCCATGATCATCGGCATGATCCCGATGGCGTTGGGGCTGGGGGACGGCGGCGAGCAGAATGCCCCGCTGGGACGGGCGGTCATCGGCGGGCTCCTCTTTGCAACCGTCGCCACCCTGTTTTTCGTTCCGACCGTATTCTCGATCATTCATGGACGCCCTTCATCGCACCCGATTCATTCCGTGGAGATTCCCAATGGCTGAGCCAAGCGCCGGCGACCCAGACACGATTCTGCGCCGCAAGATTCGCCGCTATTCACTGATCCTGCTGGTTGTCGCGCTATGCGTGGCCGTGTGGGGCGAGGTCAGCCGGGTGCGGGCGCGTGCCTCGCTCAACAAGGAATCGGCGGAAGCGGCGATACTCACGGTCCTCACGGTTACGCCCAATCGCACCTCGCTGGGCGAGGAGCTGGTGCTTCCAGGGACCGTGCAGGCGTACACCGAAGCGCCCATCTACGCCCGTACCAGCGGCTACCTCAAGGATTGGCGTACCGATATCGGAACGGAGGTGACCAAGGGTCAGTTGCTGGGTGAAATCGAAACGCCGGAAATCGACCAGCAATTGAGCCAGGCCGAGGCGGATCTTGCGACTGCGCGTGCCAACGAAGCCTTGTCCAATTCCACCAACGCGCGCTGGAAGGGATTGCTCGCCACCGAGTCGGTATCCATGCAGGACGCCGATGAAAAGGCGGGCGACGCCGCAGCCAAGAAAGCAGCGGCCGATTCCGCGGCCGCCAATGTGGCGCGGCTTCGCGAGCTCGAGTTGTTCAAGCGGGTCGTAGCCCCGTTCAGCGGCATCATCACCGCACGCAACACCGACATTGGAGCGTTGATCAACGCCGGTCAGAGCGCCGGCAGCGAACTGTTTCGCATCGCCGACATGCACAAGCTGCGCATATATGTGCAGGTACCGGAAGGCCATGCCGCCGCTGCCCGTCCGGGGCTCGACGCGGACCTGCGTTTCGCCGAGCGACCGAACAAGTCTTTCACGGCGAAAACGGTTCGCACCTCGAACGCTCTCGACCCCACCTTGAGAACCTTGCAAGTCGAACTCGAATTGGATAACGCGAACCGCGAGGTATTCCCCGGGGCCTACGCGGAAGTGCATTTCAAGCTCCCTGCCAATGCCGAAAGCTTGCGCCTGCCGGCGAATACGGTGCTGTTCCGGTCAGCCGGGCTGCAGGTCGCGACGGTCGACGGACAAAAGCGCGTGAAGCTCAAGAGCATCGTTCAAGGACGCGATTTCGGCAACACAATAGAAATACTCTCGGGTCTGGGAGCCGACGAGACGGTGATTCTCAATCCTCCCGACTCGCTCACCGACGGAGTGTTCGTGCGCATCGCCGCCCCGCCTCCGGCGCAATCGAAGGACAAGAGTAAAGCAACGTGAATGGTTCGCTCTCGAGCGCAACGCTGCTGCTCATCGGCACGCTGACGGGCTGTTCATTCGCGCCCGTCTACAAGACGCCGGACAGCGCGCCGGCCGCGAGCGAGTACAAGGAGTCCGGCGACTGGAAATCGGCACAGCCGCTGGACAGCCAGGACCGCGGCGCCTGGTGGGTGATATTTCACGATCCGCAGCTGGATGCGCTGGAATCCCGGGTCGGAGACGCCAACCAGGGTTTGAAGTCGGCACTCGCGCGGCTGCAGCAGGCGCGTGCCGCCACCCGGATCGCACGGTCCGACCTCTTTCCCACCTTGAGCGCTGCTTCTTCCGCGACACGTGCCAGGACGTCGACCAATGGGCCGACCTACGTGCCGGGCAGGAATCCGGTCTACAACAGCTTCGACTTGGAGGCCGATCTTTCCTATGAAGTCGATGTGTGGGGCCGCGTACGCAACACCGTGACGGCGGCAAAAGCGAGCCAACAAGCGAGCGCCGCCGATCTTGCCACGCTGAACCTGTCCATTCACGCCGAGCTGGCGGCGGACTACTTCGCGTTGCGCTCCGAGGACGCCCAGCAAGTGCTCCTCGACCAAACGGTGGTGGACTATGCCAAGTCGCTGCAACTGGCGCAGAATCTCTACAGCGGCGGCGCCGCGGCGATCGCGGACGTGGCGCAAGCCCAGGCGCAGCTCGAGACTGCGCGCACACAGGCCGCCGATATCCGGCTGCAGCGCGCGCAGACCGAACATGCCATCGCCGTACTGCTCAGCGAAAACCCATCGGCGTTCCACTTGGAGCCGAATCCGCTGCCGCTGGAGTTGCCGCCGCCGCCCATCGATCCCGGCCTGCCCTCCTCTCTCCTGGAACGCCGTCCGGACGTTGCCGCGGCTGAACGCCGGGTCGCCGCCGCCAACGCACAAATAGGCGTGGCGCGTGCGGCGTATTTTCCCGTGTTCAGTCTCGCCGCCGCGGCGGGTTTGGACAGCGCGCACTCGTCCAACTGGCTGAATGCGCCCAGCAGATTCTGGTCGTTGGGTCCCGCGGCCGGCGTGCTGACTCTGTTCGACGCCGGACGGCATCGAGCGCAGACCGCGCAGGCGAAGGCGATTTACGACGAGCAGGTCGCGGATTATCGAAGCACCGTCCTCACCGCCTATCAAGAAGTCGAGGATAATTTGGCCGCGCTGCGCCAATTGCAGCAGGAAAGCGTCACTGAAGCTGCGGCGGTGACCGCGACCGCCAAGGCACTCCAACAGGCGCAATATCGGTACAAGGCGGGACTGGTGACTTATCTCGAGGTTGCGACCACCGAGAATGCCGTCCTGCAGGCACAACTATCAAACGTGGCCATCCAGACGCGCCGCATGAACGCAAGCGTGCTGTTGGTGAAAGCCTTGGGTGGCGGGTGGCAGCGGGCGGTCCACCGGTGATATGGAGTCCTTCATCACATCATCACCTCTCCGGGACACGCCGCAGATACCGGCGGTAGGGCTCTGCAGCGCCGGCGGCAAACTCGCGTGCTGCCAGTTCATAGCGATTGTCCCAGTATCCACGACGCACCGATTCCACCACATAGCGCCAACGCGTCAATTGCGCCGTGCGCCACTGGCGCAGCACGTGAAAATACTCATGCAAGAGTAATTCGTGATCCGCGACGAACGCTGCCCCGCTCATCGCGAGCAATATGCGGTTGCGGCGTGTGGTTGCGCGCATGCCTCGGTGCAGCCGCGCGTAGCGCGAGTGTTCGATCACCACCACCCCTTCCACCGGCTCGGCGAACACCTGCCGGAGCGCAGCGGCCACGGGTGCCGGAAGCACATATCGGCGCCCGAACATCCGCGATGGAAACAGGAGCGAAGCCGCCATGACCTTGTGGGAATGGATGAGATTCCACGTAGAATACGCCGAATGCATGAGCCGCGTGATGTCTTTGAATCCGGCAAATACCACGGCGCTGCGGCTGGTTGAGGCCGCTGCGTGCCGTCGGTGATCGTCTGCCCCGCCTGTGATTTGGCGCATCGTCCGAGCGCGGTCCCCGCGGCCGGACGCAGCCAATGCGCGCGCTGCCGCGCGCCGCTGCAGCGCCGGGCAAACGCCTCCATCGACACCGCCATTGCGTTGGCGGTGTGCGCCCTGGTTCTCCTGCTGCTGAGCAATGCATACCCTCTGGTGACGATGCACGTCAACGGCAGCTCTCGCGACACCACCTTGATCGGCGCCGCGCTCGGCCTGTACGCGCAAGGATTCCAATCGCTCGCGGTGCTCGTCTTCCTGACCACCGTGGCCGCTCCGCTGCTGCAGATCGTGACGCTGCTCCATGTGTTGATTCCACTGCGGCGACGTCGGCGTGCGCCCGGTCAAACTGCCGTTCTTCGGGTGCTCACGCGAGTGCGGCCCTGGAATTTCATGGAAGTGTTCATGCTGGGCGCCTTGGTCGCGATGGTGCGCCTGTCGAATTTTGCCAACATCGCGCCGGGAATCGCGCTCTGGTCGTGCGGTCTGCTCATGCTCTGCCTGTCCGCGCTGACCAGCGTCACCTCCCCCGAGCAGTTATGGCGATGGGTCGAAGCGAGCGAAGAATGAGCAGCCCCGCCACCGGCCGCAGCCTCGGACTGCTCGTCTGCCTCGATTGCCGCGCGACGGTGCGCGACGTGAAGGCGGCGCACTCGCGCTGTCCGCGGTGCCAGGCGCGCCTGCACGAGCGCAAGCCGCACAGCCTCATCGTGACGACGGTGCTCGTGGTCTGCGCCGCGGTATTCTATGTACCGGCGAACGTGCTGCCGGTGATGAACACGCGGACGATTTTCGACGACGAACAAGACACCATCATGAGCGGGGTGCTGGTGCTGCTGCACTCCGGATCCTGGCCGATCGCCTTGCTGGTGTTCGTCGCCAGCATCGTCGTCCCCCTGTTGAAGATTCTCGCCTTGGGTGTCCTGCTGTATTCCGCCTGGCGCCGCTCCCCGCGCCGCCGTTTGCAGCGCAGTGAACTCTATCGGATGGTAGAATTCATCGGACGATGGTCGATGCTCGATATCTACGCCATTTCGCTGCTGGCCACGCTGGTGCAGGTCCAATCCTTTGCGTCCGTCATCGTCGGCTGGGGCGCATGGGCGTTCGCCGCCGTGGTGGTCTTGACGCTGCTCGCCGCGCGGACTTTCGACGAGCGGCTGCTGTGGGACACGCCGCGCGATGACTGAACCCCCGATTTCCAGCTTGGACGATCTTCCGTCCGCCGTACCCACCCGTTCGCGATGGTCGCGCCTGTCGCTCATCTGGGTCCTGCCCGCGGTGGTGATTCTGACGGGTGTCTTCGTCGTGATCCACGAGAAGCTCGCCCAGGGTACCAGCATCGAAATCCGTTTCCACAATGCCGAGGATCTCGAGGCAAACAAGACCAAGATCCGCTACAAGGATGTCGAGATCGGCGACGTGCGCGACATTCATGTATCCAAGGACCGCAAGGAGGTCGTGGTGACGGCGATGATTCACCGCGACGCGAGCGAGTACCTGGTCGGGGACACCCGCTTCTGGGTGGTGCGCCCGCGCGTCTCGACCGCGGGAGTCTCGGGTTTGGGAACGCTGGTCTCCGGCGCCTACATCAGCGTCGATGTGGGCAAGTCGTCGAGCGAAAGCAGCCACTTCGTCGGTCTGGAAGTTCCTCCGATCGTCACTTCGGACCTGCCGGGGCGCAAATTCGTGCTGCACGCCGACGATCTGGGTTCCCTGGACATCGGCTCCCTGGTCTTCTACCGGCACATCGCCGCAGGTCAAGTGGTGGGCTATACGCTGGACCCGGGCGGCGCCGGCGTCACCCTCACCATATTCGTCAATGCGCCCTTTGACGCCTACGTCACCGGTGCGGCGAGGTTCTGGCAGGCGAGCGGCATCGACATGTCGATCAATTCCGACGGGATCAAGCTGCGGACGGAATCGCTGACATCCATTCTTCAGGGCGGCGTCGCGTTTCAAGCGCTGCCGGGCAGCGCCGCGGCGCCGGCGCCCGGCGATACGACCTTTACGCTCTATGCGGATGCGGAGCGCGCCATGCGCCCGATCGAAACGGAGGTTCGGACTTTCGTCATGTACTTCAACGGCTCGCTGCGCGGTCTGTCGCCGGGTGCGCCGGTCGAACTGCATGGCATTGGGGTGGGCGAAGTCAGGAGCGTGGACGTGGAGTACGATCGGGACGCCGGCGCCTTGAGATTTCCCGTGGTCGTGGATATCTATCCGCAGCGGATACGCGGACGCAAAGCCCGCGGTGCACAGCCCTCCAGGGACGACCCGGAGACCTCCAGCAGGAGACTCATCGACAGCTTGGTGGCGCGCGGCCTGCGGGCTGAAATGAAGACGGGCAACTTGCTGACGGGTCAGAAGTACGTGGAGTTGGACATGCATGCGGACGCTCCCGCGGAGAAGGTCTGGTGGACCGAGCAGCCCTGGGTCTTCCCAACCGTGTCGAACGGGCTCGATGAATTCCAGGATTCCATGGGAAGCATCGCCCGGAAGCTCAACAAAGTCCCCTTCGATCAGATCTCGTATCGATTGCTCTCGACCATGGCGAGCCTCGAGCAGACCTTGAAGAGCGCCGATCGATTGATGCAGCGTGTCGACGGCAGCATTGCGCCGCAGGTCGAGGCGACCTTGACCGAGGCACAGGCCGCCTTGAAGAACGCAAAGGATTTGTTGGCGCAGGATGCGCCCTTGCAGAGCGATCTCGGCGCCACGCTGCAGCAATTGTCGCGGGCGGCGAAAGCGGTCAACGCGTTGGTCGATTACCTGGAACGCCATCCGGAATCCCTGTTGCGCGGCAAACCGGGAGACTCGCCGTGAGACCACTCCTGACGGGGTTTTGCTTTCTCGGCCTGCTCGGCGCCTGCGCCACGAGCCATCCGGATCATTTTTACATCTTGAGCGTGCAACCGCAGGGCGCGATCGAAGCGAGAACGGCGCCGGCTGCACAAGTATCGCTGCGGGTGACCTTGCCCTCGCTGGTGGACCGCTCCGAAATGACGCTCAACACATCCACCAACGGAATCGTCGTGCTGGAGCATGAGCGCTGGGCGGCTCCGCTTGCCGATCTCGCCGCACAAACGTTGGCTCGGGACCTCGAACTGCGGCGCAGCGATCTGCTGGTCACCACCCAAGGCGCCGACCGCGCGGGCGCCGCCGTCGTCAAAATGACGGTCGACCTGGTGCAGATCAGCATACGCCGAGGCGAACAGGCGAGCGTCGAGGCGCACTGGCGAATTTCCGACCCGCGCAACGGCGGGGATGTGGTCGGCAGCGGGGTGTTCAGCGCACCCGTGGCCCAGGATGGCGACGCGGCGGTGCCGCAGGCATTGAGCGCATGTCTCGGGCTGCTCGCGGACCGGCTGGGGCAACAGATGCGATGAGTGGGCAACGGCCCGACTTGTAAGCGGCGGCGTTCGGCCCTAAGGTACACACCCGTACTGACGCGGAGCGCCGCCTTGAAATATCGTCAACTGGGCAACAGTCGACTCACGGTTTCGGAGATCGCCTTCGGATCCTGGCTTAACTTTTCGAGCGGCCCGGAGAAGGACAATGCCGTCGCCTGCGTGCATCGAGCCCTCGATCGCGGCATCACGCTGATCGACACGGCCAATGTCTATGGGCTCGGCGCTGCCGAGACCGTGTTGGGCGAGGCATTGGCGGGCATCAACCGCGACAGCTATGTCTTGGCCACCAAGCTCTTCTTTCCGATGAGTGATACGGATCGGGGCCTGTCTCGCGCGCAGATTTTCAAGCAATTGGATGCGTCGCTCGTGCGCCTTCGGTTGAGCCATATCGATCTGTATCAATGCCATCGTTACGATTCCGATACGCCGCTCGAAGAGACGATGTCGGCCTTGAGCGAGGCCGTAAGGTCCGGCAAGGTGAGATACATCGGTTTCTCCGAATGGCCCGTCGATCGCGTGGAAGCGGCGCTCGCCATCCCCGGGGCGGAGAAATTCGTTTCCAGCCAACCCCAGTACTCCCTGCTGCATCGGGGTCCTGAGCAGGCCCTGATTCCATTGTCGATCCGCTCGGGCATTTCACAGATCGTCTGGTCGCCGCTGGCCCAAGGCGTATTGACCGGAAAATACCGGCCGGGCGCCGATCTGCCCCGCGATAGCCGCGCGGCGAACGATGCCATCAACGGCTTTTTCAACGAGGCCTGGCTCCGCCCCAAGCTGCTCGACGCAGTTCAGGCGCTGCGGCCCCTCGCCGCCCAGGCGGGCCTGACGCTCGCCCAATTCGCGCTCGCCTGGACACTTCGGCAATCCAATGTGACGTCGGCGATCACCGGTGCGTCACGGCCCGAACAGGTCGACGAGAATGCCGCCGCCTCCGGGCATGCCGTGGCGCCGGAACTCTTCGAGATGGCCGAACGCATCATCGGCGGCGCCGCGCCGGAACGGATTTCCACGATCATTTCGCGCGCATGGCGGGCACCGTGTAAGCGAAATGATCGCGGAAAGATGCCGATGTGGGGGTGCACATGAAAGTCAGCGCACGCAGAACGTCATGATCGGTGTCGACTGAGCGTGAATCTGGACTGGCGCGTATTCGCAGTCGCGTCGGCGTTCTTCGCCGCTCTGACGGCGATCTTCGGCAAGGTCGGCGTGTCGGAAATGAATTCCGATCTTGCGACCTTCCTCAGAACCGTCGTGATTCTCGCGGTCACGGCCCTGCTGATCTGGGCACGGCATGAATGGCAGCGGCCTGACACCCTCTCCCCGAAGGGCGTGCTGTTCCTGGTCGCATCGGGGGTCGCCACCGGACTGTCGTGGCTCTGCTACTATCGCGCGCTGCAGACGGGCCCCGCCTCCCGCGTCGCTCCGATCGACAAGCTCAGCGTCGTCCTGGTGGTGCTGTTCGCGGTGCTCTTCCTCGGCGAACGGCTGACCTGGAGGGTGGGGCTGGGAAGCGCTCTGATCGCCGCCGGCGCCGTTCTCATGGCGCTCTGACTACTGCGCGTGGTCCGCGTCGGTCCGCAATTGCAGTATGCTTGCGCCCGGATCGACGAGGAGATGACCATGCTATCCAGACGCGTCTTGCTGAGCGCCGCCGCCGGCACTCCCCTGCCGGCGATGGGATGAGCTTGTTTGATCGCGCTCCTCTCATTGCTGGTCTGGCTCTACTTGTTCCTTGCGCGGGGCAGATTCTGGCTGTCGGCGCCGGAGCTGCCTCCTGCCGTACCGCAAGAGCATCCGGATGTGGACGTCGTCGTTCCCGCACGCGATGAAGCGCAGACCATCGCGGCGGCGATCGGTTCGCTGCTGGCGCAGGACTACCGCGGCAAGTTTCGAGTCATTCTGGTCGACGACAATTCCGCGGACGGTACGGCGGGTCTGGCGGGGTCGGCGGCGAACCTTACCGTCATCACCCTGCAATCAAAACCCGCGGGGTGGTCCGGCAAACTATGGGCATTGAACCAGGGCGTCGAGGCCAGCCGGGCTCCGGTCCTGTTGTTCACCGATGCGGACATCGTGCACGATCCGCGGCACCTGTCATCGCTGGTTGCAAAGCTCCTGCAATCCGGGGTGGACATGGCGAGCGAGATGGTGCGGCTCAACTGTGCCAGCCTTGCGGAACGTGCATTGGTGCCCGCCTTCGTGTACTTCTTCCAGATGCTGTATCCGTTCAGCACAGTCAATGACCCCTCGTCCTCGACCGCCGCCGCCGCCGGCGGCACCGTGCTGATTCGGCGCGAGGCATTGCAGCGGATCGGCGGCATCGGCGCGATCAAGGACTGCCTCATCGACGATGTGGCGCTGGCGACGTCGGTGAAACGATCGGGCGCGATATTTCTCGGACATTCCGGGCTTGCCGCATCCATTCGCCCCTATCCGGATTTTGCCGATATCTGGCAGATGATTTCACGCACGGCTTTTACCCAATTGCGCTATTCGCCGGCTCTGTTGATGCTCACCGTGCTGAGCCTGACCGTGGTGTGGCTGGTTCCGGCATCGTCCATTCTGTTCGGGCGCGGCTGGACGTTTGCCTTCGGTCTGGCTGCCTTCGGTCTCTCGGCCGCCAGCTACCTGCCCACATTGGCGCGATATGGGCGCAGCCGGCTTTGGGCGCTGGCGCTGCCGCTGATTGCGCTCTTCTACATGGCGGCGACGTGCGGCTCGGCACTGAATTATTGGCGCGGGCAGGGTGCCCGGTGGAAAAGCCGAGCCTACGGTTCGAATTAGCCCGTCGGTGAGCACCTTGCCGGAGCCTCGGGCGCTCTGCTGGCCTCGACCACGGTGATGGCGGTCACATTGACGATGCGACGCACCGTGGCCGCCGGCGTGAGAATGTGCGCGGGGGCAGCGCAGCCGAGCAATATCGGCCCGATGGCCACGTTGTTGCCCGCCGCCGATTTGAGCAAGTTATACGCGATGTTGGCGCTGTCGAGATTGGGGCAGACCAGGAGGTTTGCGCTGCCGTGCAAGGTGCTGTCCGGAAGTATGGCCCTGCGCGCCACCTCGTCCAGGGCACAATCTCCGTGCATTTCACCGTCAACTTCCAGCTCCGGCATGCGTTCACGCAGCAACGCCAAGGTGGAGCGCATCTTGAGAGCCGACGCAGCGCCGCTGCTGCCGAAATTGGAATGCGACAGCAACGCGGCTTTGGGTTTGAGTCCGAACGCGCACAGCTGATCCGCGGCCAGCTGCGTGATCTCGGCGAGCTCGAGAGCGCTGGGATCGACGTTGACGTGCGTGTCGACGATGAAGACCTGACGCCCGGGGAGAATCAGCCCGCTCATCGCACCATACACATTGGCGCCGGGGCGACGCCCGATGACCTGATCGATGTAGCGCAGATGCCGCGCGGTGGTGCTGATGGTTCCGCAGATCAAGCCGTCCGCCTCGCCCTTTTTCAGCAACATGGCGGCAATCAGCGTGGTACGTCGGCGCATTTCCAGCTTGGCGTACTGCGCGGTCACGCCGCTGCGCTCGGTCAGCCTGTGGTAATCCTGCCAATACTCGCGGTACCGCTCATCTTGCTCGGGATTGACGATGGTGAAGTGTTCGCCGGCCCGAATACGCAGGCAGTAGCGCTTGATGCCGCGCTCGATCACCGCCGGCCGGCCGACGAGAATCGGCGTCGCGAGATTCTCGTCCACGGCGATTTGAACGGCCCGAAGGACCCGCTCATCCTCGCCTTCCGCATAGACGATGCGGCTGCGCTCCGCGGGCAGCGCTCGTGCAGCCGCAAATATCGGCTGCATCAGCGTGCCGCTGTGGTACACGAATTGCTGCAGGCGTTGGCCGTATGCTTCCAGGTCGGCGATGGGCCGAGTGGCAACCCCCGATTCCATGGCGGCCTTGGCCACCGCCGGCGCGATCTTGACGATCAAGCGTGGGTCGAAGGGCTTGGGAATGATGTATTCCGGGCCGAAAGCCAGGTCGGCGATGTTGCCGTAAGCGGCGGCGACGACGTCGCTCTGCTCCTGACGCGCCAGCTCGGCGATGGCATGCACGGCGGCGATTTCCATCTGCCGGGTAATGGTGGTGGCACCCACATCCAGCGCGCCCCGAAAGATGAAGGGAAAGCACAGGACATTGTTGACCTGATTCGGATAGTCGCTGCGGCCGGTGGCGATGACCGCGTCGTCCCGCACCGCCCTGGCCTCTTCCGGCAGAATTTCCGGGGCCGGGTTGGCGAGGGCCAGGATCAAGGGCTTCGGCGCCATCTTCCCGACCATGGCTTGCGTGAGCACTCCGCCGGCCGACAATCCGAGGAACACATCCGCGCCTCCGATGACGTCGTCCAGGGTGCGGGCCTCCGTGGGTTGCGCGAAGCGAGCCTTTTCGGGATCCATCAGCTCCTGCCGGCCTGCGTACACCACTCCCGCAAGATCGGTAAACCAAACGTTTTCGCGTACCAGCCCGAGATCGAGCAGCAGCTCCACGCACGCGAGCGCCGCGGCGCCTGCGCCGCTGACCACCATTTTGATTTTACTGATGTCCTTGCCGACCACTTGCAGCCCGTTGTGGCAGGCGGCCCCGACGATGATCGCGGTGCCATGCTGGTCATCATGGAACACCGGGATCTTCATCCGCCGGCGCAACTCGCGCTCCACGATGAAGCATTCCGGCGCTTTGATGTCCTCGAGATTGATGGCGCCGAACGTGGGCTCGAGGGCGGCAATCACCTCGACCAATTTCATCGGATCGCGCTGCTCGACTTCGATGTCGAAGACGTCGATGCCGGCGAATTTCTTGAACAGCACCGCTTTGCCTTCCATCACCGGCTTGGCGGCGAGCGGCCCGATCGCCCCCAATCCAAGCACCGCGGTGCCATTCGTGATGACCCCGACCAGGTTGCCGCGGGCGGTAAACCGGAAGACGTTGAGCGGGTCTTCGACGATGGCCTCGCAGGGTGCGGCAACGCCCGGCGAGTACGCCAGCGCCAGGTCGCTCTGGTTGAGCAGCTGCTTGGTGGCGCCGATCGAGAGCTTTCCCGGTGTCGGAAATTCGTGATAGTCGAGGGCCGCCTTCTTGCGCGCTTCCTTGATGTCGTCGTTCTTCATGAACCGATCCCTCACTGTAAACGCCCGTCAAAGCAAGTATAGATCTTCAACGAATGAGCAAACGCCGCAGTCTAGCGCAGGCGCGAACCGAAATCATACGGCAGGGATATGGCGATTGAGCCGGACGGGAGAGAGACATTGTAGCCGCGCGGCAAATGGGACTACACTGGCTGTCGGGTGATTCAATCGGTTAACCCCTCATTGCTGGAGGATGCGACCATGGGCACTACCCTCGTCGGCGGTCACGATCAGACTCTGCATATCGACGTCATACGAATCCCGGTTTTCCAGCCTTTCACGTGGTTGCGGGCCGGATGGATCGACATGCGCCGGCCGGCCAGTCTCGCCTATGGGGCGTTGATCGTGGCGGTAGGCTGGACGATCCTGGTGTTTTGCGGCACGCACCCCTACTTCATCGCCGCGGCAATTTCCGGGTTCTTGCTCGTCGGCCCCCTGATGTCGGCCGGTCTCTGTGAGATGTCCCGCCGCTTCTCCATGGGCCGGGCGGCGAATTTCGACGACTCCCTGGACGGATTCAAACGAAACGCCCCCGCCTTGTTCGAATTCGGCGTCATCCTGGCCATCTGCGCCGCCGTATGGTTCGGCATGTCGGCGCTCATTCTCGGCACAGTGTTCCACATCGGCGCGCCCGATGTGAGCGAGACTCTGTACCGCGGATTTCTCGACTCGACGAATCGCTCGCAGGTGCTGGCCTACATCGCCGTCGGCGGAATCCTGGCAACCTGGGTGTTCGCCGTGTCGGTCGTGTCGATCCCGCTGATCATCGATCGGCACGCCTCAGCCGGGCAGGCGATGCGCGCGAGCGTCAACGCGGTGCTTCACAACATACCCGCCATGATCGTCTGGAGCGCGCTGATCTTGGTCTTGACCGTCATCGGCTACGCGACGCTGCTCATCGGCCTGCTGTACATTGCGCCGCTGCTGGGACACGCCACGTGGCACGCGTACAAGGGCATGATCCGCTGACCGCTGGACAACGGGTGACGCCCATGAAATCTCGTTCGAAATTGACGGCGGCCGTCGGTTGCGCAGTGGTCGCATCGCTGCTCGTCTCGCGCACGAGTCTGGCCGACCAACCCTCGTCGCCGGAACGCGGAGTCTGGCAGAAGCACGAGTACTCTTTCGTCTTCATGGGCTTCACCTCGACGTATTCCTGTGACGGCCTTGCCTACAAGGTCAAACTGCTGTTGACGGCCGCCGGAGCGAGACGCGACTCCAAGTCGCAGCCCGGTGCATGCGCAAACGGATTTGGACGCCCGGATAAGTTCGCGCGGGCCGATCTGACCTTCTACACGCTTGCACCGGGCGGGCCTGATATGCCCCCGGGCACCAAGCAAGTCGATGGCGTTTGGCGTGCCGTGTCGCTTTCCGATCACTCGCCGCGAGAACTGAGCACCGGCGACTGTGAACTCGTGGAGCAGTTCCGCAACGATGTGCTGCCGATGTTCACCACGCGCAATGTCGACAATCACACCACGTGCATTCCGCATCAGAATTCGGGATCGGTCATTGCTCTGCGATTCGAATCATTCGCCGCGGCCCCGCGTCCGCGTGCGCCGCCGGCTCAGGCCGGAGCGCAGTAGTCTCCGCCCGCGTTTACCTCGCCGTGCCCCGCCCGCCGCGTTTTTCGCGGACGTACTGCTCGCTCGTGATCTCGATGGCCGCGTGTTTGCCCGTCGCGCCGACGTCCTTGCGCGGTTCGAGGGACTGCTCGGCGAACCGCTCGCGCTCGGCTGAGCTCACGCGTTTGATGGTGGGTTTGTCATAGAAGGCGGCAAGGTAGCTCGCGACCGCGCCGGCGGAGATTTCCTCGGTGAAAAATCCCAGCCGCAACGCATGCATGATGCGGCCTTGATCGATCCCCGCCACGGAGTACAAGCGGTACACGCTGAAGATGTCGAGATTGGGCAAGGTGTCCGGATCGAAGGCGTCCTCGGCAAGCGACAGCTGGATCGCAAACCAGCGTGAAGCACCGTCGTCTTCCAGTTCCAGCTGCGTCAACGCGCGCACCGTCTGCGTGGCGTCGAGGCTGGGCGCGCACTCGCTTCGCGGTTCCGATTGTCCGGGCACCGGCGGATTCAACGCCGGCATGGCGCCGGACGGACGGACCGGACCCTTCTGCTCTGCCACCGGCATCGCCGGACATTTTGGCACCGCGGGAACTGCGGCAGCCGTCGGTCTTGCGGAGGCCGCCGGCGCAGGGGCTGACGATGCAACGGAAAGCGTCGGCAGGGCCGCAGCCGTCGCCTTGGCGGGCACTGACTGCGCAGCGGGAAGCGTCGGCAGGGTGGGCGCCGTCGCCTTGGCAGGAGCAGACGGCGCAGCGGAAAGGGTCGGCACCGCGGCAGTCGCGTTCGCCTGAGTTGCCGGCGCAGCGGAAAGCGTCGGCAGGATGGACGCCGTCGCCTTGGCGGGCGCTGCCACCGCAGCGGAAAGCGTCGGCACCGTGGGTCCCGTCGGCTCGGCAGAGGCCATCGGCTTTGCGGCGGGCGGCGGCAACATACCCAGCTTCGCGCGCAGCGTCGTTATCGCCCGCAAATCGTCGGCGTCCGCAGTGGCCGTGAGAGCGCCCGGATAGATCTCTCGCACTATCTTCAGGATGGCGTCCGCGTCGTCTTCGTTGTCGAATGGACCTAGCCTCAGTCGATGGCGCGTGCGCCGATCTTCCGTACGCTGTAATTGATACACATGCGCCTGCTCGCAGCCGGCGATGCCCTTTGCGGGCATGTCGATCGGCGCGGTCGACGCACTGAGATTGATGACGAAGGGTCCTGAGCCGCCGAGGCGGGTGACTTCCGGCAAAGGCGCCAGCAAGTCGTCAATGGTGAGGTGCCGAATCTCCCCGGTCGTTGGCGTATTTGTCGGCGCGGCCATCAATGTTTTCCACGAACGGTTGGAGTGCCGTGACGATAGTGGCCAAGCAGGCCGGGTTAAACCGTGACCCGCGTCTCCTCGCGGCAATAAAGTCGATGAGACGGCGCGTTATGTCCAGTGACCCCTCATTTTCCCCGCGCCGCGAAACTGAGGACTTCGTCGGCGATCGAATCGAGCATCTGTGCAATGCGCGGCACCTGACAGATGCCCGCCTCGTCGAATACGTTTTCCGCGGAATTGATGGCGGCACCGAACGGTGTCGGCCAGCCGCGCAGCGCGTGCACGATGTCGCGCAGGGCACCCAGGGTATTCACCGCCGCCGGCCACCCGCCTGCCGTTGCAATACACCCGACGGCCCGGCCGCTGAAGTACGGCCGCACGTCCGTGCGCAGGTCTTCGGCATAGTCCAACGCGTTCTTGACGACGCCCGAGATGCTGCCGTGATAGCCCGGTGAGCCCAAAATGATGCCGTCGGCCAAGGCAAGCTCCGCCACCAGGTCTCGGGCGCCATCGCTGCGTTCCGGATTGTCGGGCTGGTAGAGCGGCAACTGCAGCGAGGAACCGCTGATGAGTTTGCTCCTCGCTCCGGCGCGTTCCGCGGCGGCGAGCACGTGTCGCATGGCTTTCTCGGTCGAGGAATTGGCGCGCAATGTGCCGCCCACGGCAACGATGTATGGTGAACTCAAAAGGCCTACCCACGTATTAGACGACGTAACCCAGATCCTACACGGTATCGCCAGCCGGAACTATTCATGAACTACGGTTGATCAGTGAGCCGCGTCGGCTCCCCGGGCGGTGAACGGCGGCCTGGCGAACCAGACAAAGGGAATCAACAGCAGATACATCCAGCCCAGGAGGTGAAACACGTCATTGACCCCCAAGGTCATCGCCTGGTTCGTTATGACCTGGTCAACATACCGAAAGGCACCCGTGCCTGAGATCCCTTGGACGGCGAGGCCGGCCTGGTACCCCGTCCAGGCGTCGGCGGAGTTGCGGACATGTTCGGTCAGCACCGCGTGGTGATAGTCGGTGCGCCGGTTCCACAGCATCACCGTGACCGCGGTTGCGACGCTGCCCGACATGGTGCGCATGAAATTACTCAGGCCGGACGCGGATGCCAGATCGCTCGGCGGAATTCCGGACAGCATGATCGCGTTCAGCGGCAGGAAGAAGAATGCGATCCCCAACCCTTGCAGGAAACGCGGTGTGGCGAATTGAGCAAAGTCCGCGGTGTCGTTGAGGGTGGCGGCCCAGAAAATGCTGAAGGCGAACACGCAGAACGCGAAACTGGCGGCGAGGCGCAGATTCAGGCGATTCATGTTCCGGCCCACGAGGGGCGCCGCCACCAAGGCCAGCAGTCCGATCGGGGCCACCGCCAAGCCGGCCCAAGTGGCGGTGTAGCCGACCGTGGTTTGCAGCCACAGGGGAAAGATGACGTTGACGCCGGACAATGCGAAATAGGACACGGCGATGACGCACGTGCCCACTCGAAAATTTCGCCGGCTGTACAAATGAAGATCGATCACGGGATGCTTGTCGGTGAGTTCCCACGGAATGAGGAAGCTCACGCTGACCAGCGAGACCAGCGCCGCCGCGATGATGACGGGCGAACTGAACCAATCCTTCTCATTGCCGTTGTCCAGCATGAATTGCAGGCTGCCGACGCCGATGATCAGCAGGATGAGCCCGATGGCATCGATGGGCAGTTTCACCCTCTTCGATTCGCGGTGGCGCAGGATCGACCAGCTCGCCGCCGCGGAGAACGCGCCCACCGGCAAGTTGATGTAGAAGAGCCACGGCCAGGACAGGTTGTCCGTGATCCAGCCGCCGATGATGGGACCGCAAATCGGCGCAATGACGATCACCATGGACCAGAGCGCGATCGCCATCCCACGCCGTTCGACGGGATAGTTGCGCAGCAGAATGGCCTGCGCCACCGACATCATGGGACCCGATACCAGCCCCTGGATGAGACGCGCTCCGACCAGCATCGGCAGGCTGGTCGCGAGGCCGCACACGGCGGAGAAACACATGAACAATAAAATGGATGTGATGAAGGTTCGGACTTCGCCGAACCGGCGGCCGATCCAGCCGGTCAGCGGTTGCATCACGGCCGCCGCCAGCATGTAGGAGCTGATCGCCCAGGTGCCCTCCGACGTACTGACCCCGAGGCTGCCGGAAATGGCCGGCACGGAGACATTGACGATGGTCATGTCGAGAATCTCCATGAACGACGCAGTGGCAATCGCCGCCGTCAGGAACAAGAGCTTGCCGCCGTGCAGGGGCGGATATTCGTCTGCCGCCGGGGGGCTTTGGGGCTCGGCCATGGTTCAGCGAGCGGAGCCGAGATTGCGATTCACGACGGCATCTGCCTCGGCGTTGGCCCGGTCGAGATCCTGGGCATACACCCGAGTATCGCCGACCGGCTTGTCGGCCGGACGCATCGCCAGCACCGGACCGTCGCGGTTCGTCGTATCCACCGTCACCGTGGCGGATAGACCCACGCGCAGCGGCGACTTGGCCAGATCGCCGTCGTCGACCTGGATTCGCACCGGCACACGCTGCACGACCTTGATCCAGTTGCCCGATGCGTTCTGTGCCGGCAGCAAGGAGAATGCGGCGCCGGTGCCGGCCGACATGCCTTCAACGCGGCCGTGGAATATATAGGATCCGCCATACAGATCGCTGCGCACCTGGGCCGGCTGGCCGATGCGCAGGTGGCGCAATTGGACCTCCTTGAAATTCGCGTCCAGCCACAGTGAGTTCAGCGGGATCACCGTCATGAGCGCCTGCCCCGCCTGGATGCGCTGACCCAGCTGCACGCTGCGCTCTGCCACATACCCGGTGACCGGGGCGACCACGGCATTGCGCTCCGCGGCGATCCACGCATCGCGATATGCCGCCTTGGCTTGCAGCACCGCCGGGTTGTCCGCCACCTGCGCACCGTCGACCAGGGCGTGCGAGGAGGTCGCTTGGTGCACGGCCTGGGCCAAGGCGGCCCGCGCCAATTCCACGCTTTCGCGCGCATGCCGCACGTCTTCCGGCGCAATGGCACGGACGGCCAGCAGCGGCTCGCGTTTGGCAAGATCGGCCAGCGCGCGCGCGAGCTCCAGCTTTCGGGTTTCGATGACCGAGTCGTATTGATCGGCCGTCGCCTTTTCCTGGCGCACCTGGCGGACGGTTTGCGCCAATGCGCCGGCCGTACGGTTCAAATTCGTCTCCGCATCGACGGGATCGAGGCGCACCAGAACCTGGCCCGCCCTGACCAGTTGGGTATCATCCGCGAGCACGGCAATCACCGTGCCGGCCACCTGCGGCGAGATCACCACTTTGTTGCCGTTCACATAGGCATCGTCGGTCTGCTCGCGCTTCGCCAGTATCAATGCCCAGTACGTTCCCCAGAGCAGCCCCAACGCGATGAAGATCGCCGCGATGAGCGTGAGGATATTGCGCCGTTTGCCGTTCGAGGACGCCGAGGCTGCGGGATCGACGGCTGGATTCATGGTGTGATCGGGGTGTCGGTCGGGTGGGTATTCGCAAGTTTTTGCGGGCTTTCGTAACCGCCGCCGAGGGCGCGCTGCAGGGCGATGTCCGCCGAGAGCGCGGCCGAATCGAGCTGCAGCAGCGCATCGCGCTGTTCCATCCAGGACTCCGCCGCGGTGAGCTCGGTCCTTGCGTCGGTGATTCCTTGCGTCACGCGCGCCGCGGCGCCGTGCTGAAGCTGGCGCGCCGCATCCACCTCGATCGCACGCTGCGTTCGCTGTGCCGCAATTTGCGCCCGGATCGATGCCTGCGTCGCCACGTCACGGGCGGCGCCGACCACGGTGTCTTGATAGCTCGCCACTGCGGAATCGATGGCGGCCTGGGCGGCTCCATAGCGGGCCTCGAGCCGGCCGGCATCGAAGATGGGCAGATGAACGGCCGCACCGGCCTGCGGCACCCGGCTGCCATACTCGAGCAACTTACCGGCATCGATGCTGGAGAGACCCAGCAGCGCATTGACGGTCACGTCCGGAAAGAATTCGGCGCGCGCGGAATCCCGATTCTTCTCCGCCGCTTCCACGCGCCAGCGGCTGGCCGTGATATCCGCACGGCGCGCAATCAAGTCGATTTTGACATCGTCGGGCAGGTTGACGGAAAGCGCGGGCAGCGGTTTCGCCTGCAGTGCCGGCAATTCCGACCTGGACCTGCCGGCCAATGCGGCGAGCGCGACCAGGCGCAGTTTCGCCGATCCCTCCAATGCCGCAATTTGTTCGCGCGCGGCCGCCGATGCCAGGGCTGAGCGGTCCGTGTCCTCTCCGGGGTCCAGGTCCGCCTTGACGCGGGCGTCGGCAATCGCGCCCTCCTGGTCCACGACGGCGGCGCGTTCGCGCGCCAGGGAAATGCGGCCCTGATCCGCCTGCCAGCCAAAATAGGCATCCGCAATCGAGCTCGCGAGCATCAATGCGGCGGCGCTGCGATCCGCCTGTGCCGCATGTGCCTGGTCCATGGCGGCCTCTATCGCGTCGCGCTGCTTGCCCCACCAGTCGAAGGTGTAGCTCGCCTGCAGCCCCAGATCGAACTGGTTGTACCAGGTAAAGCCGAGCAGGCGCGGCGGGAACATGCCGTTCTCGCTCAGCCGCTGGCGCTGGGCATCGCCGCTGGCGTCGACGCGCACGCCGGATTCCGCGCCGGCGATACTCACGGATTGGCGCGCTGAATCGTAGCGCGCATGCGCCGTGGCCAGAGTCGGAGAGGAGGCAAGTCCAAGCTCGACCAATCGATCAAGAGTGGGATCCTGATAGCGCTTCCACCATTCCTTGGCCGGCCAGTCGCCGCCGCCGGCAATGTCGAGGCCGTCCAATGGCGCGACAGTCGGCAATTGCACGGCTTGCTGTTTCGACGGCAGACCGGCGCAGCCGGCGCACGCGAGTGCGGTCAGGATCGCGATGGATCGCCACCCTCTCATACGCGTCGTTCCGGAGGATTTTGCTTGTCGGCTTCATCGATGTTCGCGTGCAGGCGCTTGAGCAGCGAGATGAAGAGAAGCTGCTCCGATTCGGAAATTTCCGCGAGCATGGCGCGCAAGGACACGAACAGCTTGGGCAGCAATTGACGCACCAAGTCCTCTCCCTGCTGCGTGATCCGCAGCACGATGCGCCGTCGATCGTGAACACTGAGGACTCGGGTGATCAGGTCGCGGCCCACCAGGGCATCGCTGATGCGCGACATGTTGGCGGGACTCTGGTCCGCGCGCACGCACAAATCGCTCGGATGAGCGACACCCTCAGGCTGCGAGAACAGGGTCGTCAGCACGCGAAACTCCGCCTCGGCGAGACCGAACGGGCGAAGCTTCTGTTCGAAACCCGCGGCCAACTCCCGTCCGAGTTGTTGGACCAGGCGGCAAAGCAATATGCCGCTGAACGGCAAATCTGGTACTTGCGTGCTCAACGCCCTTAAATTCGCTTCCAGCTTGTCCAATGGAGAATCGCGATTCATTTGCATACTAATAATTTAATAGGTTATATTTTACCAAATGAATATCCATTTGGTAAATAATTCTCTTGCAATGGAAAATGACGCATGTCATTTTTTGGCCATGGATGCGTGTCGATCTTCGGCCACGGTGACACCATGAACCATCCCTTACCAAAGACCGCCGGCCAGACCGCGTGCGTTGCAGTCATCACCTCTGGCCTGCTCGCCGCCTGTGCGGTCGGGCCGAATTTCAAAGCCCCCGAGGCGCCGCGCAACGCCGGCTTCGCGCCCGCAGGACAGATTGCGCCCGCGACCGCGGCGGCGCCCTTGCCGGGCGGTCAAGCGCAGCGCTTCGTGGACGGCATGGACATTCCCGGGCAGTGGTGGACCTTGTTCCGGTCCCCGCAGCTCAATGCGCTCATCGAGCGCGCGCTCGAGAACAGTCCGACACTGCAAGCGGCGCAGGCGGCGCTGCGGCAGGCGAATGAGACCGCTGCTGCTCAGCGGGGAGCCTACTATCCCAGTCTATCGGGTACGGCTCAAAGCGAACGCCAGAAGGGAAGCGGGGCTGCCCTGGGCATTCCCGGATTCCCAAGTTCCTATTTCTATGATCTCCAGACCGCTTCGGTCAGTGTGTCGTATACGCTCGATGCATTCGGAGGCACGCGGCGGCAGGTGGAAGCACAGGAAGCCCAGGCCGAATACCAGCAGTTTGCGCTCGAGGCGAGCTATCTTACCCTCACCGCCAATATCGTGGCGGCGGCCGTCAACGAGGCTTCTCTGAGGGCGCAGATCTCGGCCACGGAAGATATTTCGCGTTCGCAGCAGATGCAGCTCGATATCGCGCAGCGCCGTTTCACCGCCGGCGCTGCGTCCCGCGCCGACGTACTGCAGCAGCAGGCGACGCTGCAAGCGACGCTCGCGACTCTGCCGCCCTTGCGCAGTCAGCTCGCGCAGCAGCGCAACCAGCTCGCGGCCTACATCGGCGACTTCCCGTCCAACTATACGGGGGCCGAATTCAACCTCGACTCGCTCAACATGCCGCAGGAGCTGCCGGTCAGCCTCCCGTCGAAACTCGTCGAGCAGCGTCCGGACGTGCGTGAATACTCGGCGCTGCTGCATCAGGCCACCGCCCAGATCGGGGTTGCCACGGCCAATATGCTGCCGCAGATCACGATCGGCGCAAGCTACGGTCAGGATGCGGCGAAGTGGGCGAACATATTCTCACCGTCCTCGAACGTGTACGGCCTCGTCGCCTCCATCACGCAGCCGATTTTCAAAGGCGGACAGCTCGTCCACCAGCGGCGCGCCGCCGTGGCCGCCGCCCAGGAAGCGGCCGCCAACTATCAGGCCACCGTCATCACCGCATTTCAAAACGTATCGAACACCCTGTACGCGTTGCAGGGTGACGCGGATGCGCTCGCGGCGCAAGCCACCGCCGAGCGCAGCGCGGCGGACAGCCTTACCTTGGTTCAAGCACAGTACAAGAGCGGCGGCGCCAGCTATCTGCAGGTGTTGAGCTCGGAACAAACCTATCAAACCGCCGCCATAGCCCTGGTGAAGGCGCGCGCGCAGCGCTACGCCGATACGGCGGCGCTGTTCCAGGCGCTCGGCGGCGGCTGGTGGAATCGAAACGACGCGCTTGCGGACATTTCAACGACGGCGCGTCCGCATCGGGCGCAGTGACGCTCAACCAAACGAACCATTCGAAAATCGAGAGAAGCTCCGTGAAGAAACGCATGATCATCATGATTTTGGGGGTAATCCTCCTGGTTGCCGGGATCGGCGCCGTGGTCGTCCGCAACATCATGCAACAGATTGCCCAGGGAGCCGTTCCCCCGCCTGCGGTGGTGGTGACGGCCGTCAAGGCAGCCAAGCAGGAGTGGCAGCCCCAGCTCAACGCGGTGGGCAGCCTGCGCGCCGTGCGCGGTGTGGACGTCACCACCGAAATCGCGGGTTTGGTACGCGAGATCCGGTTCAAATCGGGCGATGAAGTCAAGGCGGGTGCCGTTCTGGTCCGGCTGAACGCGGATTCCGATCTCGCAACGCTGGCCTCGCTCGAGGCGGCCGCCGACCTGGCGCAGGTCACGCTGACGCGCGACCGGGCGCAGCTCGCCGCCGAAGCGATCTCCCAGGCGCAGGTGGACAGCGACGAAGCCGATTTGAAGAGCAAGCGCGCCCAGGTCGTGAGCCAGCAGGCCACCATCGACAAGAAGACGATTCGCGCGCCGTTTTCCGGACGGCTCGGAATCACGCTCGTCAATCCGGGGCAGTACCTGAACCCGGGCGACAAGGTGGTCACGCTGCAGACCATCGATCCGATCTTCATCGACTTCAATCTGCCCCAACAGCAGGTCAGCCAGGTATCGCTGGGCCAGCCGGTGACGGTGCTGATCGATGCCTATGTTGGACAGACATTCGGCGGCAAGGTGACGGCGATCGATGCGAAGGTCGATGCCACCACCCGCAATGTGCAGATCGAGGCCACGGTCACGAATCCGAAAAAACTGTTGTTGCCGGGCATGTTCGGACGCGCGGCGGTCGACTCCGGCGAGAAGCAGGCCTATCTGACCCTTCCCCAGACGGCGATCACCTACAACCCCTACGGCGCAACCGTGTTCATCGCGGCCGACAGGAAAGATGCGAAAGGCAATCCTCAGCTCCAGGCGCAGCAGGTGTTCATCACCCCGGGGCCGGCGCGTGGAGATCAAGTCGCGATCTTGAAGGGCGTGTCCGAGGGGGCGACGGTGGTCACCAGCGGGCAGCTCAAGCTGAAGAACGGCACGCCGCTGCGCGTCGACAACAGCGTGCAGCCGCTGAACGACCAAAACCCGACGCCTCAGGAACAATGAGGTTCGACCCATGAACTTTACGGATCTCTTCATCAAGCGGCCGGTACTCGCGATCGTCATCAGCCTGCTCATCCTGGTGCTGGGTTTACGGTCGGTCGGCAGCCTGCCGGTCAACCAGTATCCCCACACGGAAAACGCCGTCGTCACCATCACCACCGCTTACTACGGCGCGGATGCGGCGACCGTGGCGGGCTTCATCACACAGCCTCTCGAATCGGCGATCGCGCAGGCACAGGGCATCGATTACCTGTCCTCCTCGAGCACCACCGGAGCGTCGACGATCACGGCGACCTTGCGGCTGAACTATGACTCCAATCGCGCGCTGACCGAAATCAACACCCAGGTCAATTCCGTCAAGAACCAGTTGCCGCCGCAGTCCCAGCAGCCGGTATTGACCGTGCAGGTCGGCCAGACGGTCGACGCGATGTACATGGGGTTCTACAGCGACACCATCCCGAGCAATAACGTCACCGACTACCTGCTCCGTGTGGTCAAACCGAAGCTCGACTCGATGGAAGGCGTGCAGACCGCCGAGATTCTGGGGGCCCGCCAATTTGCGCTGCGCGCCTGGCTTGACGCCTCGAAGCTGGCAGCCCACAACGTCACGGCCCAGGACGTGTTCACGGCGCTGGGAAACAACAATTACCTGGCAGCGGTGGGCAGCAGCAAAGGCCAGATGGTCACAGTCGACCTGACCGCCAGCACCGATCTGCATTCGGTCCAAGAATTCCGGCAGCTGGTCATCAAGCAGGTGGGTGACTCGATCGTGCGTCTCGAGGACGTCGCCGAGGTCACGCTCGGCGCCGAGAACTACGATCTGAACGTCGCGTTCAGCGGAAAGCGTTCGGTGTTCATCGGCATCAAGGTGGCGCCGAAGGCGAATATCCTGAGCGTCGCTCAACGTGTCCGCAAGGCTTTCCCCGACCTGCAGTCGCAGCTGCCGACCGGCGTCACGGGCGAAATCGTCTACGACTCGACCGAGTTCATCAACACCTCCATCTCCGAAGTCGTGAAGACCTTGGTGGAATCGCTGGTCATCGTGACCATCGTCATCTTCCTGTTCCTCGGAAGTCTGCGCGCGGTGATCATACCCGTGATCGCCATGCCGCTGTCGCTGATCGGCACCTTCTTCGTCATGCTGGTATTGGGATACTCGATCAATCTGTTGACGCTGTTGGCGTTGGTGCTGGCCATCGGCCTCGTGGTCGACGACGCCATCATCGTCGTCGAGAATGTCGACCGGCACATGAAACTGGAGCACAGGTCGCCGGTCGATGCCGCCATCATCGCGGCGCGCGAGCTCGGCGGCCCGATCCTGGCCATGACGGTGGTACTGGTTGCCGTTTACGTGCCGATCGGCTTTCAGGGCGGTCTCACCGGCGCCCTCTTCACCGAGTTCGCGTTCTCGCTGGCGGGCGCGGTGGCCGTGTCCGGAGTCGTCGCGCTGACGCTCTCGCCCATGATGTGCGCGACATTCTTCCGCCCGAGTCAGGATACCGGCCGATTCGTCGAGGCCATCGATCGAAATTTCGAGTGGTTCCGCGAGCGCTATCATCGCGCGCTGCATGCGCTGCTCGATACCTGGCCCGTCGTCATCGTCATGGGCCTTCTGCTGGTGCTCGTGCTCCTGGCGTGCTTCAAGTTCACCAAGTCGGAACTGGCGCCGGAGGAGGACCAGGGCATCGTACTCTCGAAGATCAACGGCCCGCCCAATGCGACTGCGCAGCAGATGCAGACCTATGCGGACCAAGTCTTTGAGATTTCCAAGCAGGAGCCCGAGTACGCGCAGATGTTCCAGATCACGGGCATTCCGACCGTCAACCAGGGCATCGGCGGCGTCCTGTTCAAACCGTGGGACCAGCGCAAGCGCAGCGCGCATCAACTGCAACTCGAGCTGCAGCAGAAATGGGCGCAGATCGCCGGCGCCCAGGTGTTCGCGTTCCAATTTCCGCCGCTTCCGGGCTCGAGCGGCTTCCCGGTGCAGTTCGTGATCACGACGACCGAGCCGTTCCAGAATCTCAACGACGTCGCCCAGGCCGTGGCCGCCAAGGCATTGAGTCAGCATGCCTTCTACTTTGCGGACATCGACCTGAAACTCGACAAGCCGCAGGCGACCATCGAGGTGGATCGAGACAAGGTCGCGGCGCTGGGCCTGAACCAGTCCGACGTGGGCAGCGCGTTGGGCGCCGCCTTGGGCGGAGGGTACGTCAATTACTTCTCGATCGCCGGGCGCTCCTACAAGGTGATTCCGCAAGTCCAGCAAGTGGACCGGCTCAATCCCGAACAGGTATTGGACTACTACATCCGTACCCCCTCGGGCGCCACCATGCCGGCGAGCACCGTGGCGCACATCAAGTATTCGGTCGTGCCCGAGTCGATCAATCGGTTCCAGCAGTTGAATTCGGTGACGATCGCAGGTGTCAGCGGCATGGCCCAGGGAGATATTCTCAAGTTCCTCAAGGACACGACCGCTCAGATCGCCGGCAGCGGATATACGGTGGATTACGCGGGTCAGTCGCGCCAGTTCATCCAAGAATCCGGCGGCTTCTTCGTCACCCTCGGCTTCGCGATCATCATCGTGTTTCTGGCGCTCGCCGCACAGTTCGAAAGCTTCCGCGATCCGATCGTGATCCTCATGTCGGTGCCGCTGGCCCTCTTGGGCGCGGTGATGTTCATGACCATGGGGTTTGCCTCGCTCAATATCTACACTCAGGTGGGTCTGGTGACGCTCCTTGGGCTGATCAGCAAGCATGGCATTCTGATCGTCCAGTTCGCGAACCAGCTGCAGCGGGCAGGACGCTCGAAGCGCGAGGCGATCGAAGAGGCGGCCTCGGTGCGCTTGAGGCCGATTCTGATGACGACCGCCGCCATGGTCCTTGGTGTCGTGCCGCTCGTCATCGCCTCGGGTGCAGGTGCGGCCGGCCGCCATGACATGGGTCTCGTGATCTTCACGGGGTTGTCGATCGGCACGCTGTTCACCTTGTTCGTCGTCCCGGGCGTCTACATGTTCATCGGCGCCGAACACTCGGCGCAAACCGCCTCGGAGACGCTCGCTGTACCTGAATCGCAGACCGGTGTGCCCTGAGCAATTCCCATCCACCCTGGGCAATTCCCATGGAGAATAGCTGCATTTTCCATTTATAATGCAATTGGTTACACGATCTTTGCAATTAGATTTATAGATAACCCGCGGAAAATCCGCGCGGGAGGCCCGCGGGAATCTCCTCGGTCCGACGTTGAACTCATGATGATCCAACGCCTAGAACGCGCTTCGCCGACTACTTCAAAGAGTTGACAAAATCCGCGTTGCGTTTCTGTGATTGTCTTGTATATTCCGGTTGCAGCATCTTGATTTAACAAGATTCCAGCGCGTACCGCAGCCTCGAAACCACTTTAAGGTTTCGTCTTTGCCTTTTCGTCGTTGCCAAGCTTATGAGGCGTCCATGATCAGTGCCTGGGAATGTTTCCATTTCGCCACGCTCGAGCTGGTCCGCTCGACCTCCATCAAGCAGCGCTTGATCTGCGCCTACCGACGTCATCTCGCCTCACTCTCGGAAGAGCAATTACCGGACGAAGCCCACGAACCGTTCAACCAGATCATCCGGTGCCTGCAGGGCGTGCAGCCCTTGCCAGGAGAGGACGCCGTGGCGGCATCCGTGCGGAAAATGTCCACCCACGAAGCCGATGAATGCGCAGCGCTCATCGTCGAGGTCTTCGGCCTGATGTGCCGGGTTCGTGTGGCGACCACCCGCCCGAGCGCCGTTGTGCAGCTGCACAGAGTCGATTCCGCTCACGCCGATTACGACCCCCCTGTGCTGCTGATCGCTAGCTAGAGCTAGCTAGTCAAGCTTGAAATCTATCGAATCCCAGCGCGTCGTTTCCTCATGCCGCGCTTGACGGCGCAGCGCATCAATCAAGTCGCGTTCGTTCCACGCGCTTACCTCATCCGCCAGATCCTTGATGGCCTTCGGTAGCTGCTCCGTCGATCCGAAGTTTTCCATGACGATGATCGGCCGATCGGCGGCTTTGGCGAAGTTCATCTGAAACATGACCAGCTCCGGTGCGATCAGGTACACGGCCGGCAGCACGACGATCACCTCGCTGGGAGCGATCTGCCGGCGCAGATCCTCGCGCTGCGACTCCTTGTCGATCGGCCGCTTCGCCTGGGGCTGGCTGGTGTTGAGGTAATAAAAGGTTCCCGACGCCTCGAGATACTCGAACACCCGCCCATAGTCGTCATTTTCCTGCCACGCGTGGGTGACGAACAGGCGAATGGGATTGACGCGCGTCGACATATGCCTAGTGTAACTTGACGATGGTCATGCGCGAAGCATCAGGCGTCGATACAATGAGTCGGGTGCGGTTGCTAATTTACAATATACGATATGCTACCGGAACAGGGCCCGCGTTCCATCTGCCCCTGCCGGGCGCCGGTTATCTCCGCTCCAGCCGGCAGGTTCTGTCGCAGATTACCGACTTCATCAAGCGGCAGGACCCCGACGTGGTCGGGCTGATCGAAGTCGATACCGGTTCCATCCGTACCGGGATGGTCAATCAGGCCGACTTCATTGCACGCTCCCTGGGCCACTACTCCACCTTCGAGTGCAAGTACGGCGTGTCTTCGGTGAACCAGATGGTTCCCATCGTGCGCAAGCAGGCCAATGCCTTTCTCGCGGCGCCCCGGGTTCGCGGCGAGCGCTTCCACTACTTCGATACCGGCATCAAGCGCTTGATCATCGAGCTGGAACTCGACGATGTCGCGATTTTTCTGGTGCATCTGTCCCTGAAATTCCGGCATCGGCAATATCAGCTGCGGTACCTCTACGATTTGCTGCGTAAGACGCGAAAGCCCGTCATCGTCGCCGGCGATTTCAACACCTACTGGGGCGAGCACGAGCTCTATTTGTTCACCCAGGCGGCCGGACTCACCAGCGCCAACCTCCACGGTCTGCCGTCCTACCCCAGCCGCAGCCCGCGCAAGGAGCTGGATTTCATCCTGCACAGCGCCCACATCGAGGTGAACCGCTTTGACATGCCGGACGTCCAATTCTCGGATCATCTGCCGCTGGTTTGCGACTTCACGATCCACAGTCAGGCTCAGCAGGCGGCTTGATGACAGACACCGGCTCCTGGTCCCTGGAAATCGACACCGACCGCGTGGCCTGGCTGGTGTGCGATACGCCCGGAGTCTCGACCAATGTTCTCTCCGCCGCGGTGCTTCGGGATCTTGCCGCGCAGCTTGCCGACATCGCCGCGAAGCGCCCCGTCGGAGTGGTGATTCGCTCTGCCAAGGCGGGCGGCTTCATCGCAGGCGCCGACATCAAGGAATTTCTGCAGATCCGCACCCCCGAGGAGGGTTACGAGCTGGTGCGTGCCGGACAGACCGTGCTGCAGACGCTGGCGGATTTGCCCTGCCCCAGCGTTGCCGCCTTGCACGGTTTCGCGCTGGGAGGGGGATTGGAGCTCGCTCTCGCCTGCACCTATCGCGTGGCTGCGGACGACGCCAGGCTCTCCTTGGGACTGCCCGAAGTCCTTCTCGGCATCCATCCGGGATTCGGCGGCACGGTGCGCAGCGTGCAGATCATCGGGGTGCGCCCTGCCCTCGATCTCATGCTCAAAGGCAAACCGTACAAGGGTGCGCACGCGCTCACGGTAGGCTTGATCGACGAACTCGTACCGCCCGCCGACCTTCGCGAGCGCGCCAAATCACGGCTGCTGCGATCGCCGCCGAAGACAACGGCCCCCTTCGTCGATAAGCTCTTGAATTTGGGTCCCGCGCGCCCCTTCGTCGCCCGGCAGGCCGCCTCGACATTGCGACACAGCGTCCGGCGCGAGCAGTACCCGGCGCCCTACGCCATCCTCGACCTCTGGCAGCGCTACGGCGCCGCGGGCACCGAGAGCTACGAAGCCGAGGCTCGTTCCATCGCCGAGCTCATGTGCACGCCCACCTCGCGCAACCTGGTTCGCGTGTTCCTGCTCCAGGATCGGCTCAAGAGCCTGGGAGGGAAATCATCCGCCGATTTTCGCCGCGTGCACGTCATCGGCGCCGGCGTCATGGGGGGCGATATCGCCGCCTGGTCGGCGTTTCGCGGCATGACGGTCACTTTGCAGGATCGCTCCGAGGAATTGATTCAGCCGGCGTTGGACCGCGCCAGGGCTTTCTTCGACCGGCGGCTCAAAGACCCCGCAGCGGCGGCGGCGGCGTTCGCTCGCTTGCGGATGGACGTGAAAGGCGACGGGGTCGCCGATTCCGATGTGGTCATCGAGGCCATCTTCGAGAATGTCGAGGCCAAGCAGGCCCTGTATGCGGAACTCGAGCCCAAGCTCAAGCCGAACGCCATCCTGGCGACCAATACCTCGAGCATCAAGATCGAGACCCTGTGCGAGAGACTTTTGGATCCCAGCCGCCTGGTCGGCATCCACTTCTTCAATCCCGTCGCGCAGCTAC
>WNFQ01000248.1_pt1 | contig 46898 bp, 47 predicted proteins | sample 5400171 | NCBI WGS metagenome assembly WNFQ01 (sample SAMN13153356, study PRJNA577476) | soil metagenome | isolation source: 20 cm soil under Madrone tree | place: USA:California | collected 2016-06-14
GGTCGTCATCAAGCGCAACGGCCGTCGCGTGCCATTCGATCGGGATAAGCTGCTGCGCTCGGTGCAGATCGCGTTGCGCAAGCGTCCGGTCGAGCCCGAGCGCATCGATCAGGCGGTCTCAAAAATCGTACGCGAGCTCGAAAGCCAGGGCGAGAGCGAGGTCTCCTCCGAGACTGTGGGCGAGATGGTGATGGAGGTGCTGCGGACGCTTGATGGCGTTGCCTATGTCCGCTTCGCGTCGGTCTATCGCAATTTCCGCGAGGCCAAGGATTTCGAGAGTGTGCTCGACGAACTGACGGAAGACGGCAAGCCGGGCACGGCGTTGAGGAAGTGAAGCCACCCGTGCGGCGGGCCCGCCATTAAATTACGCTGATGAGTCGGGTGACGCGTTGCAGCAGTCCGTCCAGCTTAGGGCGGCCTGCGGGTCGGCGCTCCCTACCGTCTTTGCTGTGTATCGGTATCCGCGGCGACCGTTCGTGCAGGGCAGCACAGGCCTTGCTCCGTCGAGCGCGGGCGCGTCGCTTGCGTTCGAGTTTTCCCTTCCGCCGATCAGCGTCGAAACTCGCGGGTGCCTTGCCGAGCCTGGTATAACGTAATCGGCCGTCCCGAAAGAAGTTGAACCCATTGAGCGATGCCGATCATAGTGCGGAAGACGCCCGCTTCATGACGCTGGCGCTCGCGCTCGGCAGGCACGGGCTGGGACGCACCTGGCCCAATCCCGCCGTCGGCGCGGTCATCGTCAAAGATGGCGTGATCGTTGGCCGCGGCTGGACGCAGCCGGGTGGGCGGCCGCACGCGGAGACCGAGGCGCTGCGCCGCGCCGGTTCGGCAGCGGGCGGGGCGACGCTGTACGTCACGCTCGAGCCATGCTCGCATCACGGCAGGACAGGGCCTTGTGTCGACGCCATCATCGCTGCCGGCGTCGCGCGCGTGGTCTCCGCGCTTGTTGATCCCAATCCTGAGGTCGCTGGCGCCGGCCACTGGCGCCTGGCTGAGGCCGGCGTCATCGTCGAGGTCGGCATCGGCGCCGAGGAGGCGCGGCGGGCGCACGCCGGTCACATCCGGCGGGTCGAGGCGGGCCGCCCCCACGTGACGTTGAAACTCGCGGTCTCGGCCGACGGCAAGGTCGCTCGATCCGGCCGCCGCCCCGTGGAGATTACCGGCGAATCGGCGCGCTCACGCGTGTATTTGATGCGCTCGAGAAGTGACGCAGTGCTCACCGGTATCGGCACCGTGCTCGCGGATGATCCAATCTTGACCAGTCGGCTCCCTGGAATCTCCTCACCGGTGCGAGTCATCCTCGACAGCACACTGCGGCTGCCGCTTGCGAGCAAACTGGTTGCGACCGCCCGGCAGGTGCCGCTCTGGGTCATCACCGGCCAGGCCGCGGATAGCGCGCGCCAGCAGACGCTCGCCGTGCAGGGCGTCGATGTCCTGCGCGCGACAACGACAGATGGCAAGCTCGACCTTGGCAACGTGCTCGCGCTTTTAGCCCGGCGCGGCATCACCCGTCTTCTGGTCGAGAGTGGGCCCATTCTTGCCGCCGCCTTCCTGCGCGGCGATCTGATCGACGAGGCGGCGCTGTTTCGCTCCCGCAGCGTCATTGGGCCTGACGGGATCGAAGCTCTCGACGGACTGCCGCTTTCCGCATTAACTCAGTCGCTGCGTCTGAAGGCAGTCGGCAGCGAATCCATAGAGGCGGATACGTTGGAGAAGTTCGAGCGCGCGTGACATGTTCACCGGCATCATCACCGACGTCGGCGAGGTGAGGGCGGTCGAACCGCGCGCGCAGGGGCTCGCCCGCCTCACAATCGCGTGCGGTTATGACCCGGACAGCATCGGCATCGGTGCTTCGATCGCCTGCAGCGGCGTTTGCTTGACCGTCGTCGCACGCGGGACGCAAGACAACCGCGGCTGGTTCGCCGTCGAGGCCGCCGCTGAGACGTTGCGCGTGACGACGGTCGGGGGCTGGCGGCGGGGCACACGCGTCAATCTGGAACGCGCGCTCAAGATCGGTGATGAACTCGGTGGACACCTCGTTGCCGGTCATGCGGACGGACTTGCTCACGTGACTGCGCGAGAGGACACGACCGATACGGCGCGGTTCACTTTGCGCTCGCCCGCGGCGCTCGCCCGCTTCATCGCTCCGAAGGGTTCGGTCGCGCTCGACGGGGTATCGTTGACGGTCAACGAGGTTGCCGGCGATGCATTCTCGGTCCTGATCATTCCGCACACGCTCAAGGCCACGACACTCGGACTGCTCCGTGTCGGCGACGCGCTCAATCTCGAGGTCGATCTGATGGCCCGTTATGCGGCGCGGCTGATGCAGCGCTAGGGACCGGCGATCGCCCGCTCACTTGCCTCCGGCCCAATCCGCTTGCTACGACCGGGCTGACACTGGAGACCGGCCATGGCCGAGCGCCGCCGCTCCGCCAAGGATGCATTCGAGCAAGGCGACCTCGAGGGCGTGCGCATTCTCATTGTGGAGGCGCGCTTCTATGAGGATATTGCCGATGCTTTGCTCGTGGGCGCGACCCGCGTGCTGAAACAAGCAGGTGCGGCTTACGAACGCGTCAGCGTGCCAGGATCGCTCGAAGTCGCTCCCGCCATCGCGATTGCGGTCGATGCCGCCGAGCGTTCAGGCCGCCCTTACGACGGTGCCGTCGCGCTCGGTTGCGTTATTCGCGGCGAGACGCTGCATTTCGAGATCGTGGCGCAGGAATCAGCGCGCGCGCTGCTCGAACTCTCGGTCGCGCGCCGATTGCCGATCGGCAACGGCATTCTCACCGTCGACACCAACGCCCAAGCCTGGACCCGCGCGCGTGCGGACGAAGCTGACAAGGGCGGCGACGCGGCGCGGGCGGCGCTTTCGTTGGTGCGGCTGAAGCGCCGCCTAGCTGAAGGTTAAGCCATGGTCCGCGACAGCGCGCCCAAGCACGCACGCAAAGCCAATCGCCGCGGCGCCGCTCGCCTCGCCGCGGTGCAGGCGCTCTACCAGATGGACATCGCCGGCACGGGGCTCAACGAAATTCTCGCGCAATTCGAGAGTCACTGGATCGGCCGCGAGGTCGAAGGCGCACAATATCTCCCGGCCGAGGCGGCGTTCTTTCGCGATGTGGTGTCGGGCGTGGTGCGCGAGCAGCGTAGCCTCGATCCTCTGGTCGACAAGGTCCTCTCCGAGACTTGGCCGCTCAAACGGATCGAAGCAATCTTGCGCGCGGTGCTGCGCGCAGGCGCCTATGAGCTCGGGCATCGCAACGATGTTCCGGCGCGTGTTGTCGTCTCTGAATACGTCGACGTCGCCCACGCCTTCGTCGACAAGGACGAGACCGGGATGGTCAATGCCGTGCTCGACCAGATCGCGCGGCACTTTCGTGCCGGCGAGTTCGCGCCGCTCACGCGGTGAGGGGATCGCGATGACCAAAGGCAGCGCAGCGCAGTCGGGCGAGGAGGGCCTCATCGCGCGCTACTTCGCGCCGCTTGCAAAACATGCCGGCGCATTCGGGCTTGCCGACGACGCGGCCGCAATCACGCCGCCGACCGGCTGCGATCTCGTGCTCAAGACCGATGGGATCGTCGCCGGCGTGCATTTCTTTCCTGATGATCCCCCTGATACGGTTGCCAAAAAGGCGCTCCGTGTAAATCTTTCCGATCTTGCGGCCAAGGGGGCAAAGCCGCTCGGATTTCTGCTCACGCTAGTGCTGCCCGAAGGGATCGGAGATATGTGGCTCGCCCCATTCGCGCGCGGGCTCGGTGCCGATGCCGAGGCCTTCGGCTGCCCGCTTTTGGGCGGAGACACCGACCGCACGGGCGGACCGATCACGATTTCGATCGCGGCGCTCGGCGTGGTGCCGCAGGGCAAGATGTTGCGGCGCGCGGGCGCCAAAGCCGGGGATCGCGTGGTGGTCACCGGCACGATCGGCGACGCTGCGCTCGGCTTGCTGTTGCGACGCGATAGGTCTGCCGCTGCGCGCTGGGGTCTTGCGCGTGCGGCGCGCGAGAGCCTCGAGGCGCGCTATCTCGTGCCCGAACCACGCCTAGCCATCGCCGAAATTCTCCGCGCGCATGCCTCGGCCGCCATGGATGTTTCGGATGGCCTCGCGGGGGATCTGGGCAAGCTCTGCCGCGCTTCCGCGGTCACGGCCGAGATCGAAGTGCCGTGCATTCCGCTTTCGGACGGCGCGCGCCGCGCTCTTTCAGCCGAGCCGGCGCTGATCGAAACGATCATCACCGGCGGCGACGACTATGAAGTTGTGGCATGCGTGCCAGCGGGCAACGTCGAAGCATTGCGCCAGCAAGCGTCGGCGGTCGGCGTCGTGGTCACGGAGATCGGCTCCATTGCGGCGGGGGAGGGGCAGCCGCGCTTTTTGGCTGCGGACGGTGCACAACTCGTATTTGCGCAGCACTCATTCAGCCATTTCTGAGCGCCTGCGGGCGGCAATGGCGACCATCGGCAACCCGGGGCGCGCCGCGGGGCAGACACGCGTGCCTCGCTCCGCTGCTATAATGATCGACGAAAGGGCGAAGGCCAATGCACGACACCACCGCCTTGGTTCGATCGGCCGCGAGTGACTATACGCCGGCCGACAATCCGCGTTTTCTCAAGCTGCATCGCCGCTTTCCGACCGTTGCATATCTGCGCCAGCATGCCCGGTCGCATGTGCCGAGCTTCGCCTTCGAATACATGGATGGTGGCGCGGGCGGCGATGGCGGTATAGCCCGCAACTGGAACGCCTTCGATGCGATCGAGCTCGTGCCGCGCTATGGCGTCACTACCACCTTGCCGCCGGTCGATGTCGAACTGTTCGGCCGGCGTTACTCGGCGCCGATCGGCATCGCTCCGATGGGGGGGCCATCGATCGTGTGGCCGGGCGCTGACCAGTATCTAGCGGCGGCCGCGCAGCGCGCGCGCGTGCCTTACGTGCTCGGTCTGGTCGGGGGAATGACGGTCGAGCGCGCAGCCGAGATCGCGCCCGATGTGCTTTGGTTCCAGCTCTATCGTTGTTTCCGCAACGAGCATGCCATCGGCTTCGATCTCCTGCGCCGGGCCCAAGCCGCTGGGGTGCACGTTCTCGTTCTCACTGCGGATGTGCCCGTGCGCACGACGCGCCCACGGGAAGTGGTGGCCGGCATTACTTCGCCGTTCGAGCCGGATTTGCGCATGCTTGCCGCTATTGTGAGTTCGCCCGCCTATCTCAAGTCGCTGTGGAAACACGGTCAACCGCGCTTCGGTAATCTCAAGCCGTACGCCGGCGACACGGCCGATGTGAACGAGATCGCGGCGTTTGTTCGACGCGAGATGGCCGGCGCCTTCACGTGGGAGGAGATCGGACGTTACCGGGAGCGCTGGAAAGCGCCATTGGTGGTGAAGGGGATTCTTCACCCGGCCGACGCGGAAAGGTGCGTGTCACTCGGGGTGGACGGCATCATCGTCTCCAACCATGGCGGCCGGCAGGTCGAAGGCTTACCGGCGGCCGCCGACGTGCTCCCCGCCATCGCCCGCGCCGTTGGCGGCTGGACGACCGTGATGGTGGACAGCGGGATACGCTCGGGGCTCGATGTGGTGCGTGCGGTCGCGCTCGGCGCGGATGCGGCGTTTGCCGGCAAAGCGTTCTTGTGGGGTCTCGGCGCCCTCGGTGCGGAAGGGCCGCTTCATGTGGTCGATCTCATGATCGACGAGATGAAGGCGGCGTTCGGGCAAATCGGCGCGTCCCGGCCGGCACAAGCGCGCTCGGTGACGATTCGCCATCCCGGCGCTTTGCAGTTCTGACCTGCGTTCAGAATCGGCACTCACTGCTGACGACGGCCTCCCAACGTGACGCTGAGCCCTTATCTTTGACCCCATCCGCGTTTCGGGACATTATTGAACCCACCTTACGCGGGTGAGGTCGAAAGGCTAGCCATGGCTGATTTGGGTCAGCAGTCCCGTCGCACGCCGAGCCGGGCATTGCTGCTCGCGGTGATCCTTGCAGGCGTTGCCGCCGCCGGCTTTCTTTCGGCTTGCAGCGAACCCTCGGATTCACAACCGCCCGCGGCACAGAGACAAGCCGCCGAGGAGCAGGCACGCAGAGACGCCGACGAGAAGGCGTGGGCTGACGCCGAGAAAACCGGCACCGTAGCGGCATACACAAGCTATCTGCAGAACTTCGGCTCGGGCGGGCACGTGGCGGAGGCAAGCCAGCGGATAGTCACTCTCAACGAGCAGGCGCGCAAGGACGCGGACGAGAAGGCCTGGGCCGAAGCCGAGAAGACCGGAACTGCCGCGGCATACATGGCGTATATCCAAAATTTCGGCGGCGGCGCGCACGTGGCGCAGGCGCGCCAGCGCGTTACCGAGCAAACCCGCAAGGAGGCCGACGAGAAGGCTTGGGCCGACGCGGTGCGCGCCGGCACCGCCGCGGCCTTCACAGCGTATGCCCAGAACTTCAGCTCTGGTGCGCACGTCGCCGAGGCGCGCGAGCGCCTCGCCGCGCTCGACGAGCAAGCCCGCAAGGAGGCGGACGAGAAAGCCTGGGCCGATGCGCTGCGCGCCGGCACGCCCGCCGCATTCACCGCCTATATTCAGAAGTTCGGTTCCGGCGTGCACGTCGCCGAGGCACGCCAGCGGGTCGCCGCGCTCGAGGAGCAAGCGCGCAAAGAAGAGGACGAGAAAGCCTGGGCCGATGCGCTGCGCGCAGGCACGCCGTCAGCATTCACGAGCTACATTCAGAAGTTCGGCTCCGGCGCGCACGTCGCCGAGGCGCGTCAGCGCGCCGCCGTATTGGAGATGCAAGGGCGCAAAGAGCTGCCCGGCATCGACATTCAGAACACCTGCAAGGCTGCCGCGGGTGCAATGGTCAGCCTGATGGGAGGGACCACAACCGAGCAAGACGTCAACGCCTGCCTCGACTCCGAGCAAAAAGCCCGTGATCAAATCGTCAAGGACCGGGCGACGTATTCATCCGCCGACAAGAAGCAGTGCATGCGAACGGATGTCTACCTTCCAAGCTACGTGGAATGGCTCACCTGTCTTGAGATGGAACGGGACGTAAGGAAGATGGAGCGCCAGACCGACTTCGGGGCCGGACCCTGGGCGCTGCCGAGAGTGCGTCCCGCGATCAACGCCGCTGGCCGCTGAGAACCCGGCGACATCGCGCCATTTTCGAGCGTTGCGTCGCGAAGCCGTTTTTGGCAATGTCCGCGCCGCTTCAAGCCGCGCTGTAGCGACACCATTGGCGCGGCGTACGCAGCGACCGCGATGCGCCGTTCCGTCAACGGGGTTTCTTCAACAATGACCGCTCTTTGGCTGATCGTCCTTTGTGGCGTGCTCGCCGTTCTCTACGCCCTGTGGGCGATCCGATCTGTGCTGGCGTCCGATCCGGGCAGCACGCGGATGCAGGAGATCGCAGCCGCTGTGCGCGAAGGCGCACAGGCTTATCTGAAGCGCCAATACACGACCATCGGCGTGGTCGGCATCGTGATCTTCTTGATCCTCGCCTACTTTCTGGGATGGTCGGTGGCCATCGGGTTCCTCATCGGCGCGGTGCTTTCGGGGGCGGCGGGCTTCATCGGCATGAACGTGTCCGTGCGCGCCAATGTGCGTACCGCGCAGGCCGCGATCGGTTCGCTTGCAAATGGGCTCGAGCTTGCGTTCAAGGCGGGCGCGATCACTGGGCTCTTGGTCGCGGGCCTCGCGCTGCTCGGCGTGACCCTGTATTTCGGTTTCCTGGTCGGCACGCGCCATATGGCGCCCGACGACCGAACCGTCATCGATGCGCTCGTGGCTCTCGGCTTCGGCGCCTCCCTCATCTCGATTTTTGCTCGTCTCGGTGGCGGGATCTTCACCAAGGGCGCGGACGTGGGGGGCGACCTCGTCGGTAAGGTGGAGGCCGGCATTCCAGAGGATGATCCTCGCAATCCCGCGACCATTGCCGACAATGTCGGCGACAACGTCGGTGATTGCGCGGGCATGGCGGCCGACCTGTTCGAGACCTATGCGGTGACGAGCGTCGCCACGATGGTGCTCGCGGCGATCTTCTTCCGCACCGCCGGTGCCGACGTGCTGTTCAAAATGATGACCTATCCACTCGCCATCGGCGGCATCTGCATCATCACGTCGATCGTCGGCACGTTCTTCGTCAAGCTCGGCGCGAGCCAATCGATCATGGGCGCGCTCTACAAGGGCGTCATCGCGACGGGCGCGCTCTCACTCGCGGGCGTGGCGCTCGTCACGCATCTTCTCGTCGGGTTCGGCACCGTGCCGGGGCAGCCCTATTCCGGCACGTCTTTGTTCATTTGCGGCGTGGTCGGACTTGTGGTCACCGGCCTGATCATCTGGATTACCGAGTACTACACCGGCACGCATTTCCGCCCGGTACAGTCGATCGCAAAGGCGTCGGTCACTGGTCACGGCACCAACATCATTCAAGGTTTGGCTGTCTCGCTCGAAGCAACGGCCGCTCCCGCGATCGTCATCATCGCGGGCATTCTAATCAGCGACAAGCTCGCGGGTCTGTTCGGAATAGCGGTCGCCGTGACCACGATGCTTTCGCTCGCCGGCATGATCGTGGCGCTCGATGCCTTTGGACCGGTCACGGATAACGCCGGCGGCATTGCGGAAATGGCCGGGCTGCCCAAAGAGGTGCGCAAATCGACGGATGCCCTCGACGCGGTCGGCAACACCACCAAGGCGGTCACGAAGGGCTATGCAATCGGCTCGGCCGGCCTCGGCGCACTCGTTCTATTCGCCGCCTACAACGAGGATCTGAAATTTTTCATCGCGAATGCGACGACCAACCCCTATTTCCAGGGAGTCCAGCTCGATTTCTCTTTGAACAACCCATACGTTGTGGCCGGGCTCTTGTTCGGCGGCTTGTTGCCGTATCTGTTCGCCGCGCTGGGCATGACTGCGGTTGGCCGGGCGGCATCTGCGATCGTGGAGGAGGTACGCCGGCAGTTTCGCGAGAAGCCCGGCATCATGCAAGGCAGCGATAAGCCCGACTACGGCCGCGCCGTCGACCTTCTCACCAAGGCTGCGATCAAAGAGATGGTGGTTCCCTCGCTGCTGCCGGTGCTCTCGCCGATCTTTGTCTATTTCTTGATTTACTGGATCGCCGGCGGCGGCGCGACAGGCAAATCAGCGGCGTTTTCTGCGGTGGGTGCAATGCTCCTTGGCGTGATCGTCACCGGTCTGTTCGTCGCAATTTCAATGACCTCCGGCGGCGGCGCGTGGGACAATGCCAAGAAATACATCGAGGACGGTCATTACGGCGGCAAGGGTTCGGAGCCGCACAAGGCGGCGGTCACAGGCGATACGGTCGGGGATCCCTATAAGGACACGGCCGGTCCCGCGGTGAATCCGATGATCAAGATCACCAACATCGTTGCCCTCTTGTTGCTTGCCGTATTGGCGCACTGGCGCTGACGCTTGGGCGCGTTGGGGGCAGTTGGCCTAAGGCTAGAAGATCTTGAACAGCGCGTTGAGATACGCGACGTCCTTGCCGCCAGTCGGGGTGGCGCGGCTGACGAAGTCGAAGACCTTGCCGTCCTTTAGTCCATAATTCGCGAGGCGCTCCACCCTGCGATTTTTGTCGAAATAAACCGCTATCACTCGTTGATCGACCACCTGCTGCGGCATGAAGCCAATCGGCCGTTCGGCGCGCTGGGAGATGTAATAGAAGGCCTCGCCGCTCACCGTCGCGACGGTGGAAGGCGTCCCGAGCACGATCAAGACCTGTTCTTGGGTGGAACCGATCGGGATCTGCTCGAGCGCGCCTTCAGGCACGATGTAGCCGCGTTGATAGGTTTCAGAAAAACATGCGCCGAGCAGCACGCCGATCGCCGCGATCGCCGCGAACGTGGCCGCCATACAGCGCGGGCGAGGTGGTCGGTTCATGCGGCGCATGATGCCCATATCATTGTGGCGGGCGCTGGCGCATCGGTCCCCTCGGCGCTATATCCGGCCGGCCGCCGAGTAACTCGATGATATTGAAGCTGTTTCGCCCCACCCCACCGGACGATACCATCGCGCGTCTCTATGGCACGATCGTGGCACAGGCGCGCACGCCCGCCTTTTACCAACTCTATGGGGTACCGGACACGGTCAGCGGCCGATTGGAAATGATCATACTCCACGTGGTCCTCCTTCTGCGGCAACTCGAAGGACAGGCGGCCTCCCTCCGCGCGCTTGGTCAGGGACTATTCGACACGTTCTGCCAGGACCTGGATGACAGCGTACGCGAGATGGGGGTGGGCGATCTTGCGGTGCCGCGAACCATGCGGCGAATCGGGGAGGCGTTTTATGGCCGGCAGGCTGTCTATCGCGCGGCCTTGGATGCACCACACGATGAGCGACTTGCTGCGGCCCTGGAGCGCAATGTATTCGCCGGCAGAACGCAGCCTGGGGTCGCGTTTTGGCTTGCCGTCTACGTGCGCGAAACCGTTCGGCGGATTGCCGCTCAGGATCAATTGGAGCGCGCGCAACTCGCCTTTCCCGATCCCGAACAGGTGCTGCTGCAAGCGCGACAGACATGGACGAAGCAATGACGCGGAGCGAACGCAGGCCCGGACGTCCATGGAGCGTGCCGCTCGCACTCGGTGACGTCCCCGAGGGGGGCCGACACCTCGATCTCGTGGCCGACAGTAAGACGCGGGCCGCAGTTGCCGAGCATGCCGGGCTCGCCGCTCTGCCGCGTCTAGAAGCGAGCTTCGACGTGGCGCCGCATGGTCGCGGCGGCTTGCGCGTGATCGGCCGAGTGTCCGCCACTGTCGGCCAGACCTGCGTCGTCACGCTTGAGTCGCTCGAAAACGAAATCGAGGAGGGAATCGATCTCGTCTTCATGCCCGCGGACGCCTCGCCACTGGTCGGCGGCGCAGAGGCTAAGACGCCGGCCGATGCAACGGAGACATTGATCGGCGACGCAGTCGATCTCGGTGAGATTGCGACCGAATTTTTGGTCCTCGGCCTCGACCCCTATCCGCGCAAGCCGAACGCGGTGTTTCAGCCATCAAAAATCGGCGAGGATTCCGCTCATCCATTTGCCGCGCTCGCCTCGTTAAAAAAACGGCACCGCGGTGAGAAGAGGTGATGAACCGGCCCCTGTTGTGGGTCCCGCCGACGCGGTATTGTTGTGCCATGCCCCAAAGAGTCCGCATTGCGCTCGACGCCATGGGGGGCGACCACGGGGCAGCGATGGTCGTTCCAGGCGCTGAACTGTCGCTCACCCGCCACCCCGACATTGAATTCTTGCTGTTCGGCGATCGCCTGGTCGTGGAGCCGCTGCTCGAGTCGCGGCCGCTGCTCAAGGCCGCCTCGCAACTGGTGCACACCGATGTGGCGGTGCAGATGCATGACAAACCCAGTCAGGCGCTGCGCAAAGGGCGTCGGCGATCGTCGATGTGGCTCGCGGTCGATGCTGTCAAGAAAGGAGAGGCCGATGTTGCGGTATCCGCCGGCAATACCGGCGCATTGATGGCGACAGCAAAGATTGACCTGCGGACCATGGCGGGAATCGATCGCCCCGCGATTGCCGCGCTGTGGCCGACTCTCAAGGGCGAGTCCGTGGTGCTCGATCTCGGTGCTTCGATCGGTGGCGACGCGGGGCATCTTGTCGAACTCGCGGCCATGGGGAGCGCCATGGCCGCAGTGCTATTCGGTCTCGATCGGCCAACCGTGGGACTGCTCAATATCGGCGTCGAGGAGGTTAAGGGCCTCGAGGCCGTGCGCGAGGCTGGTCAAATGCTGCGTGCGGGGGAGTGGCCGCAATTCGAATATGCCGGCTTCGTCGAAGGTGATGATATCGGCAAGGGGACCGTCGATGTGGTGGTGACCGAGGGTTTTTCCGGCAACATCGCCCTCAAGACCGCAGAAGGCACCGCGCGTCAACTCGGCCAATACCTCAAGCAAGAGATGAATCGCACAGTGGCGAGAAGGCTCGGTTACCTCTTGGCGCGCGGCGCATTCCGCGCGCTCGCCGACAAGATGGACCCGCGCAAGTCCAACGGGGGTGTGTTCCTGGGCCTCAATGGCGTCGTGATCAAGAGTCACGGCGGCACCGACGCCGAGGGCTTCGCCTACGCGGTCGATCTCGGCTACGACATGGTCCGTCACGAGTTGCTCGCGAAAATCGGCCAGAGCCTAACGCGTCACCGCAGGGCGACGGTTCCCGCGCGTGCCGTCGCGGGAGCAGCTTCGTGAGCATGCTGCGGTCCGTGGTGCTCGGCTGCGGTAGCTATTTGCCGAGCCGGGTTCTGACCAACGCCGAGTTGTCACGGATGGTAGACACCTCCGACGAATGGATCATCCAGCGCACGGGCATTCAAGAGCGGCGCATCGCCGCGAAAGGGGAGACCACTGCGGACATGGCGCTTGCCGCCGCACGCGCAGCGCTCGCCGCGGCCGGTGTCCAGGCGCAATCGATCGATCTGATCGTGCTCGCAACCTCCACGCCCGATAACACCTTCCCGGCCACTGCGGTGTCTGTGCAAGCGGGGCTCGGCCTCACCCACGGTGCAGCTTTTGATGTGCAGGCAGTGTGTTCCGGCTTTGTGTTCGGCCTTGCTACAGTCGATGGCCTGTTCAAGACAGGGGCATTCCAGCGTGCGCTGGTCATAGGGGCGGAGACCTTTTCCCGCATTCTTGATTGGAGCGACCGCAGTACATGCGTTCTATTCGGCGACGGGGCCGGCGCGGTCGTCCTCGAGGCGCAACGCGAGGCTGGCACGCGCGAAGATCGCGGTATTCTGACCTCGCATCTGCGCTCGGACGGGCGCTACAAGGCCAAGCTCTATGTGGATGGCGGCCCCTCATCGACCCAAACGGTCGGCCACCTGCGGATGGAAGGCCGTGCGGTTTTCAAGCACGCGGTGGCGATGATCACCGACGTCATTGAGGACGCGTTCAAAGCAACCGGCTACAGCGCCCGCGACATCGACTGGTTCGTGCCGCATCAGGCCAACAAGCGCATCATCGATGACACGGCAAAGAAGCTTGGCATCCCGCCGGAAAAGGTTGTGACGACGGTGGACAAGCACGGCAACACGTCGGCAGCTTCAATTCCCCTCGCGCTCACGGTGGCAGTTACGGACGGTCGCATCAAACGCGGGGATCTTGTCATGCTGGAAGCTATGGGCGGTGGCTTCACTTGGGGCTCGACGCTACTGCGCTGGTGACAGAGGATTATTGAAATCTTCCTCGCAGGCCCCGTTGACCGCTTCGGCTCAAGCGAATATCCTTTTATAATTCAGTGAGATATCTTGATCGCCGAAGGTGGGGCTGGCGATGACGGCAAAAACGGTCACACGCGCGGACTTGTGCGAGGCGGTCTACCAGAAGGTCGGGTTGTCGCGCACGGAATCGGCCACGCTCGTCGAACTCGTGTTGAAGGAAATCACCGACTGCCTCGAGCGAGGTGAGACGGTGAAGCTGTCATCGTTCGGCTCGTTCGTGGTGCGTAAGAAGGGACAAAGAATCGGGCGCAATCCTAAGACCGGCAAGGAGGTACCGATTTCACCGCGCCGCGTGATGGTGTTCAAGCCGTCCGCGATTCTCAAGCAGCGCATCAACGCCGAGTCCGGCCTGCAAAAATAGCGTCTCCATAGACGAGGAGCAGAGCGGCGGTGGAGAAGGCACCGGGCGCATTCCGGACCATCAGCGAAGTGGCGCAGGAGCTTGAGGTTCCGCAGCATGTACTGCGAGGGTTACACGATCCGGGGCGTCCAACGTCTCCTCCGGGAGCAGGGGGTGCGCTTCGTGCAGAATGTCTGGCATCCGGACGCTCCGCAGCCCGCCCCCCAGGGTGAGGTCGAAGGGGATGAGGAGGCCGAAACGGCCATGGCGGCGAGCGCAGCTGCGTTGTCTATAACGGTCGCGCGCGATGTCACCGGCAATGAAGGCCCACAGATCTCGTGGAGTAACCCCCCGGCTACGGCAAGCGCAATGCCAGCTGCAGCAGCCGCTATGAGCCGCGAGCAAGTTGAGAAGTTGCGCGCAGCGCTGCACGACCTGACGGAATGTCGTCGGCTGCTTGAGGCAGCGCTGGATCAACACATCTAGAGCTGGGCGAGACGACCGTGTCTGCGCGCCGCGCCTTCGGTCGCGTCCGAGTTTTCGCAATCCGGCTTCCGCTAGGGGCCGCACCTTCGTTTGGCGAAAGTGGGTCAGAGGCCTATGTAGTCCTTTGACCGTCGGTCGTTCGATGGCCTGCCCGCCATTGGCGGAGCGCGAAGCCGGCGATGCATCGGTGACGCGCCACAGCCTCTTGGTCGGCGTGATTGCCGCCGCCGTCACCAACCGTCAGCTGAGCCTGTCGGACATCTGCACGCGCCCGAAATATATTAGGAACACGCGCGTAGCATTTTTGCTCGCGCAGATGGGTCGCGTCGAGAAGGCACTTAGTCCCCGACGCAGAGTGGCGCGCCGCAAAGAACGCGTGTGCCGCCGTCGATGAATTCGAGCTTCGCAAAGGCTTGCCGGATCTGCGATCAAACATGCGCGTCGCATGCCAGCACGCCCTTGCTCACAAGACCCGTATAGGTTTTTGCGCGTGACTTGATTTTTTCGATCGATAACGCGCGAGCGCCGTCGTGCCGTTCAGGCCAGCATGTGTTGGCGGGCCGACATAGCGACTGTTCAGCCTAGTGAACCATGATCGGCTCTGCGCGTTAGACGAAACAGATGTGGAACAGAGGAGTCACATTCCATGTGCGATTACAGCCTGATGCACGTCAAATCACGTCCCGCGAGCGTCGGCGACAAACTTCGAACGACGAATTTCGGCACCGGCACCCGCGGATTTGCTGCTCCTAGCGATCCCGGTACGGCGGTATGCGTGTTGCCCGGCACCGAACTGGCCTTCAATTCGGAAATCGCGGTCTACGGCGCTTGCGGTCGAACCCAGTACAAGACAGCAATCTTTCGCCAAATCAATCGCGAGCAGCCGCATATGCACCACGATGCGCTCGAATTGCCGGACGGACAGATGCTGCTCCTGACATTCTTGTGTGAAGGGCAAGAGGCAACCGTGTTACAATTGCCGGCACAGCCGACGACCAAGGAAGAGGGGTTGGCACAGGAACGCGTTGCGATGGCCGGCTAACCTCGCGTCACACGCGCGTGGAGGGAGAATGGCCCGCGCGCGCGACATACAACCCGTGGCGAGCGCGGCACGCGAGCCGCTGCCTCGCCACGTCCTGCCGCGTCGCCCTATCGACATAACACCGCGTTGAGACACGACGACATCCGGCGTGAGTGGCAGTGAGCACGGGCCCTTGCTCTTCTAGCTGAAACCGAAGCACGCATTTCGCCTGCGACAGGAACCATCGCAGAGCGGACGAGTTGTTCGATTGCGCGTGGGCGCATCAGTATTCAGGAATAAAACGCCGCCGGGGGGGCGGCGGCCAGGATGCCATCAGGAGTCGAAAAATGCCCTCGACGCATGAGCCCGATCAACTGCTCGAGCCTTCGAATTTGCTAGAGCCGATCGATCTGACTGATAAAGGACCGATGGTGACCCCGTTGTCGATCTCGGCTTCTCCGATGGGACCGGGAATCGTCATCGCCCCATCCCTCTGGCGGCGATCAGGGCTTCGGCAGCAGCCACCCCACTGACATAGGCGCCGTGCGCAGTGGAATAATCGCTGCGCGAGCAAGCCTCTCCGGCGAAGAACAGGCGATCGTCCACCGGTGCGGCGAGTTCGGCTCGGCAATCCGCCTTCCCTGGCAAGGCGTACGAATAGGAGCCGCGCGAGAATGGATCGGCCCTCCAACGTTGAAGCCTGAGCGGCTTCACCCGTCGGGCGAAATTGCTGCCGAGCAAGGCGACGAGCTCGCCAATGGCAAAATCGACGAATCCGGCGTCATCGCTTGCTTCGAGTTCGGACGCCAAGCGGCCGCCGAAATAAGCCTCGATCTGGGATCTGCCGAAGGGGCGGAAGTGATAGACGCCGGTCTCGCTGCGATCCGTACGTCCGAAAAGACGGCTCTCTTTATGAAACTCTTCGGCGTGCGACAGCGACAGAAATAACTTGTCCGCGAGACCCAAGGGGAGGCCCAGCGCCGCTTGAGCTTTCTGGGGCAAGTGCGGCCTGAACCGAATGCTTTCTTCGGCGATGAGCGCGCTCGGGACAGTGACGATGGCGGCGTCCGCGGTGATCGACCCATGCGTAGTTTCCACCCTCAATCGGCGCCCGCCGTGATGGATTACCTGTACCGGACAACTGAGCACGACTGGCAAGCTGCGCCCATGCGCCGCGATCACCGTTCCATAGCCCTCCACAACGCGCCAGTTCACGCCGCTATCCTCGTAGCGAAGGAAATCCCGGGCCGAAACGCGATCGAGCTCCGCCCCGCTGACATAAGTGCTCACCGCATTGATCAATGCATTCCAGCGGCCGAGCGGCTCGAGAAAGCTCGCGGCTGCAACGTCGGGCTTCTTGTCGGCAAGAGAGTCGAGCCGCTGATAAAATTTCCGATGCGCCTGCAGGAAGGCGGCCTGCTCCGAAAGAGAAAATCCGATTGGAGCCGAAAGGCGCATCCATGGCGGGGGAGTTTTGTCGATCGAGCGGCCTTGCATCTCGGCAAGTTTTCGCCATGGATTGCGGTCGGCTGAATGCAGCCAGCCGCAGCCGAGATCGATCGGACAGGCCGAGCGATGGTTGACTGTCCATGCTCGCCCGCCAAGGCGTGACCGAGCCTCCACCACAACGCAATGAAGCCGGGCATCCATAATCCGCCGGCCCGCGGCGATACCAGCTGCGCCGGCGCCAATGATTACCACCTCCGTATCGCTGCTGCTGGCCAAGTTGGTTCTACGGCAATTTGCACGAGTTGTTGGGTGTCAATAGGACGTAGTCTCCTTACGTTCCGCGCAGGCGGCAACGGGGAGACGCATGCGGGCCGCCTTACACCGGGCATGGGAACGTTCCGAGGGTGCTGCACGTTGATGGATACGCTCTGCAAGCCATGAGGAATTCGCTTTGTACGCGGCGGTCGCCATCATTGCAGCATTGGTCACGGTTGCGGCGGTAAACGGCGGCTTCGCACAACCGAGCGCGAAGCCGTCTCCGGAGAATGGAGCTGTGTGCCCGCCGGACACGCAGGGAGAGCCGCCAACGGTGGGCGGCGGCAGCTCTGCACCATTGAGCGACAAACTCGCCCAGTCAAAGGGAGTCATTTGCCCGCCGGCGGGCGTTGACCGGGACATGCAGGTTGCGCCGCCGGGCGGCGGCCAACTCAAGGTCATTCCGCCGCCAGGCACACCGGGCGGCGATCCAAATATACAGCCGAAGTGAGCTTTCCGCCGAGTGATGGCCTTGCTGACAGCGCCATGCCCGGCCGTGGGAATACCTCGGGGGCGATCGCTCGCGGCTCCCTGCGCAAGCTTCCAGATCTGTCCCTCAATGCGGTCTACGCGTGCATGTCGCGCTCGAGCCTGGCATGCAGACGGCCGATCGTTTCGATCTGTGCGGCCAAGACTTCCTCGCTCAGAAAGCGACTCTCCTGCGCCAGCGCGATCCAAAACTCCCGGATGTTGCTCAGCGTCTCGCGACGTATCGGATCAACCGTGATCCTTATCGCCCGCTCGCAGTCCGCCGCCTTCTCCCATGGATCGACTTGAGGCATGGAAACCTCCTGCTAGCCAAAAAACCATGCCTACAGGACTTTGGGGGATCGTTGGAGCCTTTTGCGCGGGTTTTCCCCGCAGCTCACGTTCCCCACAGGGACTCCGGGGCTGTATCGAAGGCGCTATCCCCCGCCATCGCCGCCATCGAATTCATGACGCCCAACATGCGCCTATCAGAGCCGCGACGACATGATGGCGGCTGGAAAATATCGTAAAGTCGGGGTTAGAGTTGTGTTTTTCGCGGCGGCGAGATTATGCGCACGGTTATCGCTCTCGTATGTGTGCTCTTGCCGGGCGCCACCCTCGCCGACAGCGTTCGTCACCTGACTGTGCCCGAACGGTGTTGGGGAACCTGGGCGCCGAGCACAGACCTCTGCCGCGACGACAAGTCCGTATTCGTCGTATCGGCGAAAGGGTACGTGACGTCGCAAGCGAACTGCACGATTCAGTGGCTCACCGAAACAGCCGGCGCCGACGGGCCGATCTACTCTGCCCACATGCGTTGCTCGAACCCAGCGGCACCTGAGCAGATGACGGAAGTGAATCGCATCATTATGCCGAACGACCGCGGAGAGCTTTCGACGGGCCCCGATTTCACGCAGCTCAAAGTCTATCGACCCTGTCCATCGAACTAGCATTCTGTCGGGCGCACTAGGAGTGTTCATGGCTAAGGCTTTTCGCGGCAGCTCCGCCGGCATTGCGTCTCGCGCGGTGCTAGGCGCCATCCTCATCTCGCTCGTGAGCGCCTCCGCTGCCGCTGCAGAAACGGCTTCAATGGAGGACCTCGTTTCAGCCGTGGTGCGGATCAACACCCATATCAACCCCGAAGGACGCACCATCCAAGGGCTGGGCCGTGAGCGTGAAGGATCAGGCATCCTCATCGACAGCGACGGGCTCGTTCTGACGATCGGTTATCTTATGGTCGAAGCCTATGCGGCTGAAGTCGTCGCCAACAACGGGCGTACCGTGCCGGCGAATGTCATCGGCTATGATCACGAGAGCGGCTTCGGCCTGTTGCGCACGATCACACCGCTTAAACTCAAGCCGATGCCATTGGGCAAGTCCGCCGAGATCAAGGAAGGCGATCCCGTGCTCATCGCAAGCTTCGGCGGCCCCGGCATGGTGGCCGGCGCCTATGTTGTGGCCAAGCGCGAGTTTGCCGGCAGCTGGGAATATCTGCTCGACGAGGCGCTCTTTACCGCACCGCCCCATCCGGCCTGGAGCGGGGCCGCGCTGATCAGCCGCGAAGGCAAACTCGTCGGCGTGGGCTCGCTCATCGTCGGAGACGCGGGCGGCGGGACCGACAAGGCGCCAGGGAACATGTTCGTCCCAATCGATCGCCTCTCGCCGATTCTCGGCGATCTGATTGCGACCGGCCGCACGCTCGGGCCCGCGCGACCGTGGCTTGGTATTAACACCGACGAATTGGGTGGGCGGCTGTTCGTGAGCCGCGTGACGCCAGAGGGCCCGGCGGAGAGGGCGGGCATCAAGCGCGGCGACGTGATCGTCGGTGTCAATGGCGAGCAGCCCAAAACCTTGGCCGATTTCTACCGCAAGGTCTGGGCGCAGGGCAGCGCTGGTGCCACCATTGCGCTCGATGTGCTGCAAGAAAGCCAGGTGCGCCGAATCGGCGTCAAATCGATGAACCGGCTCGATCATCTGAAGCTGAAATCGACGTTCTGACCGCGCTTTAAGCGACATCCTTGAGAGGAGGCATGAAACGGCCGCGGGCAAGGATCGTGTGGCGAGGTTTCCTGGTGGCGCTCGGCCGCGCTTTCCTCGCCACTTGGCCGGTGCTGTCGGCGATCTTGGTAATCGAGCTTGGCCTTGGCCTCCTGATCGGCCTGCTCGAGGGCTGGACGATCGGGGAGGCGGTCTACTTCTCTTTCGTCACCGGCCTCACCATCGGTTACGGCGATATCGTGCCGCGGCAAGCGCTCACGCGCGCACTCGCGATCGGGATCGGATTCTGCGGCGTTCTCCTGACGGGCCTGGTCGCGGCTATCGCCGTCTCTGCGCTACGCACGACGCTGACGGACAGTAAGTAATACCGGGTGACGGGGGTGCCGTTTCGCAACACTGCATAGCTTGCTTGAGGGCGGCACAAAGCAGCCGCATTCCTGCCGCGATCAAGCGGCGATATGCGCAGCGAGGGGACCGGTTGCGCCGAGGGATCGGCGGTCGATCCGCGCTCATGCTGTGGCGTTACCGGCAAGTCTGGCAGGCCGCTGCAGGGGTGTCGCGGAGCAGGGGGAGCGGATGGGGCGGCAGCTCACAGTTTTTGGCGGCATTGCCCGCGTCGGCGCGCTTGCGGCGTGCTGTGCCGTGTTCACCCATTGCTCGGGACCATTTTCCAGCAAGGAATACAGCCCCCGCGTGGTTGAAGAGGGCGAGCCGGTACCCAAGGGCGGCGGCGCCTACCGCATCGGCAAACCCTACACCCTCAACGGCCGCACCTATGTGCCAGCCGAGAATCCCCGCTACCGCGCCGAGGGCGTAGCTTCCTGGTACGGCCGCGACTTCCACGGCCGGCTGACGGCCAACGGTGAAGTCTATGATATGCACAGCCTCTCCGCCGCGCACACGACCTTGCCGCTGCCCAGCTACGTGCGGGTGACCAATCTCGACAATGGCCGCTCCATTATCGTGCGCGTGAATGATCGCGGCCCATACCACCGCAACCGCGTCATCGATCTGTCGATCGGCACAGCCAAAGCGCTCGACTTCTACAGCCGGGGGCTTGCGCGCGTGAGGGTCGAATATGTCGGACCCGCGCCGCTCCAGGGCAGCGACGACGAGATGCTGATGGCGACGCTGCGCGATGGTTCGCCCGCACCAGCGCCTTCGAAGGTCATGGTCGCCTCGGCGAAGCCTTTCATTGCCAACCTCGATGATGGCAAGAACGCACCGTCTGCGCGTTCGTTCACGCTCGCCAGCACATCGCCCCGCGTCGTCGCATCGACGAGCGAGGCCGCCTCGACCAACCCCTCGAAGACGAAGTCGCTGGTGCGATCCGCCTCCGCTGCGGAATCGCCAACCGAGCCGAGCCCGGCGCCCGATCCGGCCCCGGCTGCCTTTGCGCCAACGCGAAGTGAGGCGCTCGATTTAATGAGCGGTCGCGGTCTCTACTGAACTGACGCGCAGAACTTTAGTCACGCGCCATCGATCCGCCGCGAGGAGATTGATTCTCGCAGGTGCAACTTGCTAAGCAGGAGGCCAGGCAGGGAAGGGAGCGTGGACATTGGCCAGACGCGGCGTGCCACAGTCATGAACATTCCCGTGGTTGGCAGTCTATTGCGGCGGTGCTTCGTAAGCGGGGGCGCGGCCGCCATCGTTGTTTTCGCAGCGTGCTGCGTCGCAGCCGCGCCCAATCCTGTCTCGGGACCGAAGTCGAGCGAGGGCTATCAGACCGCCGCCGCACACGCGATCCTGATCGAGGCGGGTAGCGGTAGTGTGCTGTTCGAGAAAGCCGCCGATGATCTCATCCCGCCGGCCAGCCTGTCCAAATTGATGACGCAAGAGGTGGTCTTTAACCTGCTCAAACAGGGTCGACTCAAAGCGACCGACGAATTCATCGTCAGCACCAATGCTTGGCGCAGGGGCGGCGCGCCATCGCACACGTCGAGCATGTTCATTCCTATCCACAGCAAGGTTTCGGTTGATGATCTTCTGCATGGCGCGATCATCCAGTCGGCCAACGATGCTTGTATCGTGCTTGCAGAAGGTATTTCAGGCAACGAATCGAGCTTCGCGGAGCTGATGACCAAACGAGCACGCGAGCTTGGCTTGGCCAAGTCGACGTTCGGCAATTCGACCGGCCTTCCCGACCCGCGCCAGCTCATGACGGCGCGCGAACTCGCCAAGCTCGCCCGCCACATCATCGAGAGTTATCCCGATTACTACAAATATTACAGCGAGCGCGAATTCACCTGGAACAAGATCCGGCAATTCAACCGCAATCCCTTGCTCACGGTGAATATCGGAGCAGATGGACTCAAGACCGGCTTTACCAAAGAGGCCGGCTACGGACTTGTCGGCTCGGCGGTGCAGAACGGATTGCGCCTGATCGTCGTGGTCAATGGATTGAGGTCCGAGAAAGAGCGAGCGGACGAGGCCAAGAAGATGCTGGAGTGGGGGTTTCACAATTTCCAGTCCGGGCTTCTGTTCGCCGAGGGTCAGGAAATCGCCCAGGCCAAGCTCTACGGCGGCACCAAGGGCCACGTGCCGCTGACGGCGCGCAAAGAGGTCCGATTGATGGTGCCGCGCGGCTCACGCGACAAGATCATCGCCCGCGTGGTCTATTCTGGACCGGTGCCGGCACCGGTGCAGCAAGGCCAAAAGATCGGCACGCTGAAAGTATGGCGCGGCGAATTCGTCGTGCTCGAGGTGCCGCTGGAGGCGGCCGAGAGCGTAGGCACTGGCTCGATGCCCCGACGCGCCTTCGATGCCGCAACCGAACTGGTGCTGGGCCTGTTTCGCGCCGGCTTCAAGCGGCTATAATTGGCCCGATCATCGATGCCCGGCCCGGGGTCAAGCTTGTGCAGACTGCGTAAGTTCGTCTGCGGTGCCGGGCGTCTCGCTTTCTGATGCGGCGAGACGAGAAACATGGGAAGGCGCAGGATGATGGCGCGCCGCGAGGTGCATTGCGGGCCTTTGTCCGTCATCGGTTAGAGCGCGATGCGTGGACGATTTATTACCTTCGAGGGCGGCGAGGGCACGGGCAAGTCCACCCACGCGACGCTGTTGGCGGATCGGCTCAAGTCGGCCGGCATCGGCGTGATACTCACCCGCGAACCCGGTGGTTCCCCCGGCGCCGAAGTGATTCGGCACGTGCTGCTCTCTGGCGTTGCCAAGCCGCTCGGGGTGGAAGCCGAAGCGCTGCTGTTCGCTGCTGCCCGCGGCGATCACGTGCGAACGACCATCGAGCCGGCGCTGGCGCAGGGCGCCTGGGTTATCTGCGATCGATTTATCGATTCCACACGAGTCTACCAAGGCACCCTCGGCCGCCTTGATCCGCTTTTCATCCGCGCGCTTGAACGCGTGAGCGTTGGCGACCTCAAGCCTGACCTCACGTTCATCCTCGACGTCCCGGCCGAGGTTGGGCTTGCGCGCGCCCAAAAGCGGCGCGGCGAGGGGGTGACCGACCGGTTCGAAGGCGAATCGCGCGCCTTTCATGAGGCCTTGCGCGAAGCCTATCGCCTGCTCGGGGCTGCTGAGCCCGATCGCTGTGTCGCGATCGATGCCACCCAACCAAAGCCCGCGGTCGCCGAACGGATTTGGCGGACCGTCGTCGAGCGGTTCGATCCCGCGCGCATCTCGACCCTGGCTGTAGGCCCTGTGTCATGAGTGTCGAGGAACCCGACAGCATGGAGCCCGCGCCGCCGCGCGAGACGAGCGTCCTTTATGGCCACGGCGAGGCGGAGCAGGCGCTGCTCGGCGCTTATCGCAGTGGGCGTTTCCCACATGCCTGGCTCATTGCGGGTCCTGCGGGAATCGGCAAGGCAACGCTCGCCTATCGCATGGCGCGATTCATGCTCGCGCACCCCGATGCGCGCGCGCCGCTGGTGCAGAACGCCAAATCGCTGCATGTCGAGGCCGATCATCCGGCCGCGCGCCGGGTCGCGGCACAGGCGCACAGCGATCTCTTGGTACTCGAACGGACGATCAACGAAAAAACCGGGAAGCTGCGTCAGGATATCCAGGTTGACGACGTGCGGCGTACGGTCGCGTTCTTCGGTTCAACGCCGGGGGAGGGGGGCTGGCGTGTCGCCATTGTTGACGCTGTCGACGAGCTCAACGAATCGGGGGCGAATGCGCTGCTCAAAGTGCTTGAAGAGCCGCCGCGGCGCGCCGTGCTGTTGTTGGTGAGCCGATCGGCGGCGCGCGTTCTGCCGACAATGCGCTCCCGTTGCCGATCACTGGTGTTGCGGCCGCTCGAGGTCGACAACGTGGCGCGCGCGGCGGCCGCTGCGATCGGGGGTCGGCCCGATGCTTCCGAGATCGTGGCCGCGAGCGCAACTGCGGACGGAAGCGTGGGGCGCGCGCTGACGCTTCTCGATCGTGACGCACTCGACCTGCGTAATCGCACCTTGCGCTTGCTTGAGGCTCTGCCGGGCGTCGATCCACGCGCGCTGCACGCGCTCGGCGACCGTCTCTACGGCGTCGATCCGGTGCCGCTGGCGGCTTTTGTCGACACGGTGAATGGGTGGCTCCACGCCCGACTGACTGCTGGCGGGCAGTCCGTCGCACGTCTCGCCCAATTGGCGGAGGTGTGGGAAAAGATCAATACTGCCGCCCGTGATGCCGAGGAATTCAATCTCGAGCGCAAGCCGCTGGTATTCAACGTATTCGGCTGGCTTGCCGAGGCATCGTGCCGTTGATACCTAAGCGATAAAGCGTCACGGCCGGGTCGGGGCCCTGCGGGGAACCCCGATGTCCCGGCCTTTCGGTCAATTCCGAAAGCGCTCGACGGAACCGACCGATGGCTGACAAGCCCCGCTACTATCTCACCACCGCGATCGCCTACCCCAATGGTCCGCCGCACATCGGCCACGCCTACGAGGCGATCGCAACCGATGCGATCGCCCGTTTCATGCGGCTCGACGGGTACGAGGTGCTCTTCCTCACTGGCACCGACGAGCACGGCATTAAAATGTTGCAGACCGCGGCGAAGGAGAAGCTTACCCCACAGCAACTCGTCGAACGGAATGTTCCGCGCTTCAAGGCGATGGTGGAGCGATTCAATTGTTCGAACGACGAATTCATCCGCACCACCGAAGAGCGCCACCACCAGGCATCGATCGGCATCTGGCGGCGGATGGAAGCGGCGGGCGACATTTACCTCGGCAAGTATTCAGGCTGGTACTCGGTCCGCGATGAAGCGTATTACGATGAGGACGAGACTAGGCTCGACGAGCGAGGCGAACGCGTTGGGCCGCAAGGCACGCCGGTCGAATGGGTCGAGGAGGAGAGCTATTTCTTCAGGCTTTCCGCTTACCAGCAGAAGCTGCTTGATCTCTACGATCGGCATCCCGACTTTGTGCTGCCGAGGGAGCGGTTCAACGAGGTCATCGCCTTCGTCAAGGGCGGCCTGCGGGATCTGTCGATCTCGCGCACCACCTTCGACTGGGGCGTCAAGGTGCCGGGCAATACGAAGCACGTCATGTACGTGTGGGTCGACGCGCTGACGAACTACATCACCGCTATCGGCTACCCGGACGTGGACAGTCCGAAATTTCGCCGCTACTGGCCGGCGGACCTGCATGTGATCGGCAAGGACATCGTGCGCTTTCACGCGGTCTATTGGCCCGCGTTCCTGATCTCCGCGGGCATTGAAGTGCCACGCCGCATCTTCTCGCACGGATTTCTGTTCAACCGGGGAGAAAAAATGTCGAAGTCCGTCGGCAACGTGGTCGATCCGTTTGCGCTCGCGGACGTGTATGGTGTCGATCAGGTTCGCTACTTCTTCCTACGCGAAGTCCCCTTCGGGCAGGACGGCAATTACAGCCTCGAAGCAATTGCCAACCGGATCAATGCCGATCTGGCCAATGATCTCGGAAACCTGGCGCAGCGCTCTCTCACAATGATCGCGCGTCAACTTGGCGGCGTGTTGCCGAAACCGGGCGCGTTCTCCGGCGCCGACGCGGCGATGCTGGCCCTGGCCGATGGCATGATCAAACGCGCGCGCGAGGCGATGCAGACGCAGCAGTTGCATCAGGTGCTCAACGCAGTCTGGTCGGTGGTCGCCGAAGCCAACCGGTATTTCGCCGGCGAGGCCCCCTGGGCGCTGGCCAAGACGAATCCGACACGCCAAGGGACGGTGCTCTATGTGACTGCCGAGGTGATCCGCCAGATAGCGATCCTGGCCCAGCCGTTCGTGCCAAGTGCGGCCGCCAAACTGCTCGACCTGCTCGCGATCCCTGCCAGCGAGCGGGCCTTCCACGCGCTCGGCGGGGCGCGCCGCATCGCCGCCGGGACGGCGCTGCCGGCGCCGACCGCGGTCTTTCCGCGTTATGTGGATAGCGAAACTAGCGCACACAGCTGATGCTAATCGACAGCCACTGTCATCTCGACTTTCCCGATTTTGCCGGCGAGCTCGATGATGTCGTTGCGCGCGCGCGGGCGGCCGGTATTGCGCGCATCGTTACCATCTCGACACGCGTGAAGCGCCATGCCGAGGTGCTCGGCATCGCCGAGCGCTTCCCTGACGTGTATTGCTCGGTGGGTACCCATCCGCATTATGCGCACGAGGAACTCGACATCACGGTCGATGAGCTAATCGGCCGAACGAATCACCCCAAGGTGGTGGCAATCGGCGAGGCCGGGCTCGACTATCACTACGAACGCAGCCCGCGCGCGGCGCAGGAACAAGGCTTGCGCAACCATATAGCGGTGGCGCGCGCGACCGGCCTGCCCCTCGTCATCCACTCGCGCGAGGCGGACGAGGATATGGCGCGCATATTGGAGGAGGAAACGGGGAAGGGCACTTTCCCCGCGGTGCTGCATTGCTTCACAGGCGGCCGCGATCTCGCGCGACGGGCGATCGCGATTGGTCTCTTTGTATCTTTCACCGGGATCGTGACCTTCAAGAAATCGGATGAGCTTCGTGCCATTGCGCAAAGCCTTCCGGCGGAGCGCATCTTGCTCGAGACCGATGCGCCCTACCTGGCGCCCGGTCGCCATCGTGGAAAGCGCAATGAGCCGGCCTATATTGTTGAGACGGCGACGGTCGTGGCTGAGGCCCTCGGCATATCGCTGGACGCGATCGCTCAGCAGACGAGCGAGAACTTTTTTCGCCTGTTCCGAAAAGTCCCGCCGCAAACGGCCGGCGTGGACGAGCTCAAGCACCCCGCGCGAGCTTGAGCGCGTGCGGCATGACGACGAACTTCACGATTCTTGGCTCGGGCTCCTCGGGTGGCGTTCCGCGGCCCGCACTCGGCTGGGGCGCCTGCGATCCGAGCAATCCCAGGAACCGCCGCCGGCGCACGTCGCTCTTGGTTGAACGGCGCAATGGAGCTGGCGTCACCAGGGTCCTGATCGACACCTCGCCGGATTTGCGCGAGCAGCTTCTCGACGCGGACGTGAACTGGCTCGACGCGGTGCTCTTCACCCACGAACATGCCGATCACACCCATGGAATCGACGATCTGCGGGGGCTTTTTATCCACCGCCGTCGGCGGGTCGACGTCTATTTGGACGAGCCAACGTCGAAGGCGATGCGCGCCCGCTTCGGCTATTGCTTCGAGGCGCCTGCCGGAAGTGAATACCCGCCGATCGTGACCGAGCACCGGTTGCAGCCGGGCCTGTCCGTCACCGTCGACGGTGAGGGCGGCCCTATCACGGCGCTACCGGTCCTCCAGGAGCATGGCGATATTTTCTCCTTGGGCTTCCGCTTCGGGCGGCTTGCGTATTCCTGCGACCTCAGCGGGCTCCCGCAGGCTAGCGTCGCGGCGCTTGCCGGTGTCGAGGTCTGGATCGTGGATGCGCTGCGCTACCGGCCGCACCCGAGCCACTTCAGCGTCGACGATGCGCTCGCCTGGATCGCACGGATCAAACCCGGCCGCGCGATTCTGACCAATCTGCACGCCGATCTCGATTATGCCGAGCTGCGCAGTAAGCTGCCGCCCCATGTCGAGCCAGCCTTCGATGGGCTCAAGCTCTTTATGCCGGATGCCGCGCCCGCGTGAAGCGAATGCAGCTTCATGGGGCAAATTATCTTTCTTTTCAAACGGCTGCTGCCAAGTCTTCGAGCAGAGAAAATGTTCCATAATATCTCTTATGCGAATCGAGCTCGCGGCAGGCGAATAATCTGGCGCCGGCAACATCACGGATGGCTTGGCTGCCCACGGTTTAATATTCAAATCCCTCTCCGAACATGAAGTGAGAAGGCTCCACTGGCGACCGCGAGCTTCCTCGAGGTGTTCATCGATGAAGCGGAAAAGCGCTGCTGGTTCTTCTTCGAGGCGAGCCGCCAGGCCGAGCGGTCCGGTCACTAAGAGCCGAGGGCTCAATAGCGCATCAGCCGTCGCCCCGTTGGTCTCCAACAATGGACGAGGCAGACGGCGGACAGGCGGCGGCAAGCATTGTATGGTCTGCAGCGTTTGTCTTGCCCCGGCGATCTCCTCATGACTCCTTCGCGCGACATTACTCGGCTGCTCGAAATCATGGCGGCGCTGCGCACGCCCGACACGGGCTGCCCCTGGGACCTGGAGCAGACATTCGAGACTATCGCCCCCTATACCATCGAGGAGGCTTACGAAGTCGCCGACGCCATCGCGCGCGGTGACCTCGACGACCTGCGTGATGAACTCGGCGATCTCCTGCTGCAGGTCGTTTTCCATGCCCGGATGGCGCAGGAGCAAGGGGCCTTTGATTTTGCTGACGTGATCGAAAGCCTCACTGCAAAACTGGTCCGACGCCACCCGCACGTGTTCGACGAGACGCGCGGTCTCACACCGAAAGCAGTCGAAGGAATGTGGGAGCGCATCAAGCTGGCGGAACGGGCGCAGAAGGCTAAAAAATCAAGCGGCGAGCTTACCGCGACCGCGCTCGCCGGCATTCCAGCTGCGCTCCCTGCCCTCACCCGAGCGCTTAAATTGCAGGCTAAAGCCGGCAAGGTCGGCTTCGATTGGAACGATCCGCTCGCGGTACTGGCCAAGATCCGCGAGGAGGCAGACGAAATCGAGCGCGAGCTCGCCGCGGCCAATCGCGCGACCGCAGCCGCCGAGGTCGGCGACCTCCTGTTCGCGGTGGTCAATCTTGCCCGTCATCTCGACGTCGATCCCGAAGCGATGCTGCGTGTCACAAATCGTAAGTTCGAGCGCCGTTTTGCTATGATCGAACGGGCGCTTGCGGACCGCGGCAAGACCCCTCAGGCGGCAACGCTCGAGGAAATGGACGAGCTCTGGAACGAAGCCAAGGCTGCCGAAGGAGGGTCGCGCTCCAACGCCTCACGGTGACGATCTCTGATCATCGTTTGCGCCGCCTGTGCTCGCAATTGGCCGTGGTGATAACATTCCCGCCGAACTTTCGAGCAAATCGGAGCCAGCCAGCAACGATCCCTTGCATGCAAATGCTCTCACGCCTCCTCGCCGTGGCACTGGCCGCGGTGTTGGTTCTGCCGGCCGAGGCCGAGCAATGGCCGGCGCGCGGACTCAGAATTCTGACGGGTACACCGCCGGGCGGCAGCCCGGATTTCGTCAGCCGGCTGCTCGCGGAGAAACTCGGCGACCGGCTTGGCCAACCCGTATTGGTCGAACATTCGGCGAGTACCGGCATGGCCGCTTGGAACACCGTCGCCAAGTCGCAGCCCGATGGCTATCTGCTGACGATGTTGACCGGAGCCTTTTCCGCGCGCGCGGCGGTTGCCAAATCGTTGCCCTATGATCCCATCAGGGATTTCGCCTTCATCAGCTTGGTCTCCGGGTATCCCATGGTGGTCGCGACCGCGCCAAATTCTCCGATCAACTCTTTTGCTGATCTCATCGCCCGCGCAAAAGCCGCGCCGTTCAGCGTCACCTACGGCATGAACTTGCCCGGCAGCGTCCATCATTTGACCGGCGAATTGATCAATGTCGAAGCAGGCATCTCGCTGCGCGGTATTCCCTATCGCGGCAACACCCAGATTGTGCAGGATCTGTTGGGTGGGCGCCTGGGCGTCATGATCGAGACCGGCACGATCGCATTCGCGCAAATCAACGGCGGGACGCTGCGCGGCTTGGCGGTATCGTCCCGCAAGCGCTTCGCGCTGGAGTCAGATATCCCGGCAATCGCCGAGACGCTACCTGGGTTCGAGGTCATGTCTTGGCTCGGCCTTGCCGCGCCCGGCGGAACGCCGAGGATCATCGTCGACCGGCTGAATTGGGAAATCCGCGAAATCCTCAAGCTGCCGGACATTCGCGACAAGCTCGCGATCGTCGGCAACATCCCCATGCCGTCCACGCCCGAGCAGATGCAGGACCATATCGAGCAAGACGCGGCGCGCTGGAGCCGCATCGTCGATCTCAAGGGCATCGAGAAATACTGAGCTTGTTTCCAGCCGCGCAGGCGCTCGTCAATGCAAGTGTTCGCCCGCCCGAGCGAACTTCGCCCGCGCTTTTTGTGCGTTGGCGGGATCGGCGCGAACCGTAATAGCGAGCGCGCCATCCTCGCGCAGCGCCTTGCTCATGACCTCAGTGTGCCGATGGAGCCAGCTCACACCCGCGCCGTCGGACGCATCGAGAAGGAATTCAAGGGTGATACGGTGTGCCGCGAGCCGCCGTTCGACCTCCGCCGCGAGGCGATTAAGCCCCTCCCCGCTTCGGGCCGAGACAAGTACCGGGCATCCCGCGGCCGGCTGGCGTTCGGCACGATTGCGCACCCGCACACGCGCTTCACCGTCGAGAAGGTCGATCTTGTTCCAAACCTCGAGCAGCCGTCCCTCACCTCGTCCAGCGATGCCCAGTTGGGACAAGACCTCCTCGACGTCGAGCGATTGTGCTTCGGTATCCTCGTGTGAGACGTCCCGCACGTGCAGGATCAGGTCTGCCTCGATGACTTCTTCGAGCGTGGCACGAAATGCTGCCACCAGCATGGTTGGTAAGTCCGAGATGAAGCCGACGGTATCGGACAAGATCGCGCGTAATCCCTGGGGCAGCTCGATTGCGCGCAATGTTGGGTCGAGCGTCGCGAACAGCATGTCGGCGGAGAGCACGCTGGCTTGGCTGAGACGATTGAACAGAGTCGATTTACCAGCGTTGGTGTAGCCCACGAGCGCCACGATCGGATACGGCACGCGCTTGCGGCTGTCGCGGTGGAGCTTGCGCGTGCGCTTGACCTTGCCGAGTTCCACCTCGATGCGCGCGATGCGCTCTTCGATCATGCGCCGATCGGCCTCGATCTGCGTCTCACCGGGCCCGCCGAGAAAGCCGAAGCCGCCGCGTTGGCGTTCGAGATGTGTCCAGGAGCGCACGAGCCGGCTCTTCTGGTAGGTCAGATGCGCGAGTTCGACCTGTAGCGCGCCTTCCCGGGTGCGGGCACGCCGGCCAAAGATTTCTAAGATCAATCCGGTGCGATCGAGCACCTTGGCACCCCAGACCTTTTCGAGATTGCGCTGCTGAACCGGCGAGAGCGCGCAATCCATGACCACGATCCCGGCATCATCGGCTTTGATGAGGCCGGCAATCTCTTCCACCTTGCCCTTGCCGATGAATGTCGCAGGGCGAATGCCGCCGAGCGGTACGACGCCCGAGGAGACCACGTTGAGGTCGATGGCACGAGTAAGCCCGATGGCTTCCTCAAGCTTCGCGTCGGGCGAGCGGCTTACAGCTTTGCCGCGCGCAACGGTCCCCGCCATTACCCGGGAACGCAGGTGCGGCTCGATGACGAGCGCGCGGCCGGTCTCCCGGCCTTCCGGCTGGCTCAGTCGGTCACTGCGGCTATCGAACCGACGCGGTTCCAATCAAACCTTTTCTGCGGCGGGCACCTCGTCGGCGCCCTCGAACAGCTGGATCGGATGCCCAGGCATGATGGTCGAGATAGCATGCTTGTAGACGAGTTGCGAATGCCCGTCGCGTCGCAACAGCACGCAGAAATTATCAAACCAGGTGACCACGCCCTGCAGCTTCACCCCGTTCACCAGGAAGATCGTGAGCGGGGTCTTGTTCTTCCGAACATGGTTGAGGAACGTATCTTGCAGATTTTGTGAGCGGTCTGCCGCCATTGTCGTTGTTCCATTTTATCGCTCGCGGGCCCCTTCCCCGAGACTTATTGCCAAGTCGCTGCGCCCATTTCGTACTCGTGCACGCTCAACAGGACCCGGACCCCGCCATTACAAGCCACGGCCGCGGACGGCGCAAGCACAAGTTGGGGGCACGAGGCGGGCGACGCGCCCATCAGGTCGACTCGGCATGGCGGTGAAATTCGGCGCGCAGCGCGGTTGCAATCAACCCGGGTGCCCCATTGCCGACCGGACGCTCGTCGATGCGAATAACCGGCATGACGATCTGGCTGGCGGAGGTCAGGAAGGCTTCGCGGGCGCCATAGGCTTCCTCCACGGTAAAGGGGCGTTCCTCGAGTTCCAGGCCCTGGGCTCTGATCACGTCGATCAGCACGGTTCGCGTGATGCCCCGCAGAATTCCCTGATCGGCCGGCCTTGTCACGACTTTCCCGTCCCGCGTGACGATCCATGCATTGCTCGACGACCCCTCCGTGACGTGGCCGTCACGATCGACGAACCACGCCTCTTTGGCTCCATGCTCGCGCGCCGTTTGTTTCGCCAGCACGTTGGGCAGCAACGAAACCGACTTGATGTCGACGCGCTGCCAACGATTATCGGGCACGGTGATGACGGCGATCCCTTCGGCGGCGATTCGTTCGTTCGCCACAACGTCGAGGCTGTGTGCGGTGACCACGACGCTGGGCCGGGTGCCCGCCGGCGGGAAACCGTGGTCGCGGCGCGCCACGCCGCGGGTCATCTGCAGATAGATGATGCCGTCGCGGACCCGGTTTCGTTGCATGCACTCGCGCATGACGATCCCGAGCGCAGCCTCCGACATCGGCATGTCTATGCGAAGCTCATTGAGCGAGCGTCTGAGCCGCGCCAAGTGGCGCCGCTGGTCGATCACGCGGCCACTCCTCACCTCGCAGACTTCATAGACGCCGTCGGAGAACTGGTAGCCGCGATCCTCGACATGAACGGCAGCCGCGTGGTGAGCGAGGTAGCGGCCGTTCACATAGGCAATGCGCGACATCAGCGGTCAGTCTATCCCAAGCGCCTTAAGCTTGCGGTGCAGCGCCGAACGCTCCATGCCGACGAACTCAGCGGTGCGGGAAATATTGCCGCCGAAGCGGCTGATCTGGGCCACCAAATATTCGCGCTCGAACACCTCGCGCGCGTCCCGCAAAGGCAATCCCATCAGGTGTTCACCGCCATCGCCGCCAGGCATGGAGGGAACCATGGAGCCGACGTCGGGCGGCAGCATGTCGGCGTTGATGACCGCCTCCGGATCGCCGCCGGCGAGGATCATCAGCCGCTCCACGTTGTTGCGCAGTTGGCGCACATTGCCGGGCCAGTCGTGTGACTGCAGCACGGCCATGGCGTCCTCGCCGATCAGCCGCTTGGGCAAGCCGGTCGCCTGGGAGATCTGATGCATGAAATATTCGATGAGGTTTGGAATATCCTCGCGGCGCTCGGCCAGCGGCGGCACGCGAATGGGCACCACCGAAAGGCGATGATACAGATCTTCGCGGAACTTGCCGGCGGCGATTTCAGCTTCGATGTTGCGGCCGGTCGACGAAATAATGCGCACATCGACCTGCACCTTCTGAGTGCCGCTGACGCGCTGGAACGTTTGCTCGACCAAGACCCGCAAGATCTTGTTCTGGGTCTCGCGCGGCATGTCGGCGATCTCATCAATGAACAGCGTGCCGCCATGTGCCTCCTCGAGAGCGCCGACCTTGCGTCCTCCCCCGTTCGTCGGCTGCTCGACGCCGAACAGCTCGACCTCCATCCGCTCCGGCATCATCGCCGCCGCATTGATCACAATGAAGGGGCCGTTGGCGCGGGCCGACTGGCCATGGATGGCGCGCGCCGTCAGCTCCTTGCCGGCGCCCGCCGGCCCGACGATCAGAATGCGACTGTTGGTGGGGGAAATTTTTTCGATGGTCTGGCGCAGCTGGTTCATGGATGACGACTTGCCGACCAGCGTCGACGGGGCTAATTGCTTGAGCGCCTTGACCTCGCGCTTGAGCCGCGACGTCTCGAGCGCGCGTTGAGTGACCAAGACCAGCCGGTCGGCCTTGAACGGCTTTTCGATGAAGTCGTAGGCGCCCTGCTTGATCGCCGCGACCGCGGTTTCGATGTTGCCGTGCCCCGAAATCATCACGATCGGCAATTCGGGATGCTGTGCTTTCATCGCGTCGAGCAGTTGCAGGCCGTCGAGCCGGCTGCCTTGCAGCCAAATATCAAGATAGATCAGATTGGGCCGGCGGCTTGCAACGTGGGCCAGCGCGTCGTCGCTGTCGCGCGCCGAGCGCGTGATATAGCCTTCGTCCTGCAGGATACCGGAGACCAGTTCCCGGATATCTGCTTCGTCGTCGACAATCAGGATGTCATCGGCCATGGCTTAACCGTTCGTCGCAAGTTGAGGGGTTTGAGGTTGAGGTGCGGCTGCGCTCTCGTTCGAGCCGGCGGTTTCCGCGGCAAAACGCAGCCGCATCCATGCTCCGCGCTGGCCGGGGATCTTATCGGCGGCATCGCCGAGCTCGATGCGTCCGCCGTGCTCTTCCAGAATCCGGCCCACGATCGCCAGACCGAGACCGGTGCCCTTCTCGCGTGTGGTCACATAGGGTTCGAGCAGGCGACTGCGGTTCTCCTTCGGCAATCCGACTCCGTTGTCGATCACGTCGATAACGATGTCATTGCCTTCCCGGCCGGCCCAGACGCGGATTCGCCCGCGACCCAGCTCGCCCGGCGGCACCGCGGCGATCGCTTCGGTCGCGTTCTTGATGATGTTAGTGAGCGCCTGTGAAATGAGCCGGCGGTCGAACTTCGCCGGCATCGGCTCCTGCGCGATTTCGAGGTCGATGTCCATGTCGGCGTTGCCGACGCGCTGAAGGAAAATCACCTGCCGCACAGTGTCCGCCACGTCCTCGGCGGTCATCACCGGTTTGGGCATGCGGGCGAAGCGCGAGAACTCGTCGACCATGCGCTTGATGTCGTCGACTTGGCGGACGATGGTGTCGGTACATTGCTGGAACACACCGCCATCCTCCGTGATCACGCTGCCGTATTTGCGGCGCAAGCGCTCGGCGGAGAGCTGGATCGGGGTGAGCGGGTTCTTGATCTCATGCGCGATCCGGCGCGCCACGTCCGCCCAGGCCGAGGTACGTTGCGCGCTGACGAGCTCGGTGATGTCGTCAAGCGTCACCACATAGCCACCCTCGGCCGCACCCGATTGCTCGCTCGTCACCCGGACCGAGAGGTTGCGCTCGCGACCATTACGGTTGATGGCCACCTGCCCCTGAAGGAGGCGCTGGACCCCGGAGCGGGCCGCCGCAAGCATACCGGCAAGTTCGGGAACGACCTCGGCTAGGGGGTGGCCGAGCACGTCGGTCTCCATACGTCCGATCAGTCGCTCCGCGGATCGATTCAGGATGGTGATGCAGTTCTCGGCATCGATCCCGATCACGCCCGCGCTCGCGCCTGCCAAGACGGCTTCCATGAACCGGCGGCGGCTGTCGATCAGGTCGCGGGCACGCACGATGTCGTCGCGCTGCGTACGCAGCTCCTGGGTCATTTTGTTGAAGGTCTCGCCCAACTGGGCCAGATCGCCTTCGGAGCGTCGAGTCGGCACTTGAACGTAAAGGTTGCCGGTCGAGACGACCTGAGCCGCGCCGATCAGCCGCCGGATCGGAGCCACCAGGTAATTGGCGAAGTTCAGGCCGATCCAGACAGCGGATAGCAGGACGATGAGCGCAATCACCGTATACATCAGAGCAAACGCGATCTGGATGCCGACCCGGCGCGCGGAAAGATCGGCATATTGAGCGACGCTGGCCTGCGTCGCCCGTAACTGCGCGAGCACTCGCGGATCGAGCAGGCGAGCAATATAAAGATAGACATCGTTGTAACCGCGCAGCTTGATGATCGCGGCAACGTAGTTCTCATCCAGAAACATCGCCACTTGCGGCTCCGTGTCGTTGACGGCGGCCAATACCTCGGGCGATGGTTTGACGAAAGCGTCGCTGGTCCGTGCGTCGACTTGATCGACGATATTGAGGTCCTTGTCGAGCAGCATGACTGCCGGCAAACCGCGGATCGAGGCCTGAACTGCGAGAAACTGATGGAACTGCTCGCGCGACTGGTCGAACAGCGGCTTCGCGCGCGCGAGTTCAATGGCGATCGCGATGCTGTCGGCGCGCACGAACTGGACATGTTCGCGCACGTAGGCATCGGCGACGATCAGCGAGTTCTCGATGAGCGAGCGGGTTTGCTGAGAGAACAGGCGGTCGAGGCCGCGGTCGAGCGTCACACTCGCCACCACGGCGACCGCAACCGCAGGAACCGCGGCGATGATAGAGAACAAGGCGACGATGCGTACGTGCAGCCGCGCCGCGGCCCGCCCGCGCCGCCTCGCCTGCACGATGCCCCACACCTCGCGTCCTATGACGAGGACCAAAAGAAAGACCGTGACCGCGTTAGCGAGCAGAAGGGTGACGACGACCTCGTGCGTGGGTGCGATCGGCGTAAGGCCGGCCAGCACGACGAAGGTCACCAGCGCCGAGAGCAACGCAAGCGCGACGGCGGCGACGCCAAGTGCCCGCGGGATCGCTCCCGACGTTGGCGCAGCGGCAGCGCTCATCAGTTCGGTGGTGGCGGCTTGGCCGACGTTGGTCATCGACTCATTTCGTCCCAAACGGGAACCTGCAACAGGGCGTGAAAATACGCCCGTTTAGGTGCCCCCCAAGTGGTCGATGGTTTGTGGATTGATGCTTTTATACAACAATGTTGCCAAATTGCGACAATTCCGGGGCGCGTGCAAGCGCCCTGTGGCCGATCGGCACCACAGATGAGGATGCTCAGCCGTTGCTGCGGAAAACCTGGATCTCGAGATCGCGGATTTTCTTGCGTAGCGTGTTGCGGTTGACCCCGAGCAGGTCCGCCGCGCGGATCTGGTTGCCGCGCGTGGCGGCCAGCGTCACCGACAGGAGCGGATGCTCGATCTCTCGTAGTATGCGGTGATAGAGGCCCGGCGGCGGCAATGCGTCGCCAAAGCTCGCGAAATAGGAGGCCAAGTGGCGTTCGACGGCGTCTGAAAGCCCCTCCTCCGTGCGCGGGCCGTCGACGTCGGAAGCCATGGCGGGCTGCGACAGTTCCGCCTCGATCACGGCCGCCGCGATGGTTTCCTGCGGGTAGAGCGCGGCGAGGCGCCGCGCGAGATTTTCCAGCTCGCGGACATTACCGGGCCAGCGATGGCGCTTGAGCCGTTCAAGCGCAGCCTGATCGAGCTGTTTGGGCGGCAGCCCTTCACGCTCGACCTGGCCGAAGAAGTGCCGGATCAAATCGGGCACGTCCTCGCTGCGTTCGCGCAGCGGCGGCAGGCGCAGCGGCACGACGTTGAGTCGGAAGAAGAGATCCTCGCGGAACAGCCCTTGCTGGATCAGAATCCGTAGGTCCTTGTTCGTGGCGGCGATGATCCGCACGTCGGCTTTGATCGGGGTGCGCCCCCCGACCGTGGTGTATTCGCCTTGCTGCAGCACCCGCAGAAGTCGCGTCTGCGCTTCCATCGGCATGTCCCCGATTTCATCGAGGAACAGGGTGCCTCCCTCGGCTTGCTCAAAGCGACCGGAGCTGCGCGTATTGGCTCCCGTGAATGCGCCCTTCTCGTGCCCGAACAACTCGGACTCGATGAGATCGCGCGGGATCGCCGCCATGTTGATGGCTACGAACGGGCCGGTGCGGCGCTTACCGTAGTCATGCAGCGCACGGGCGACGAGCTCCTTGCCCGTGCCCGACTCTCCCGAGATCATCACGGTGAGATCGGTCTGCATCAGCCGAGCGAGCACGCGATAGATTTCCTGCATCGCCGGCGAGCGGCCGACCAGGGGAATGGAATCGACGTCATCCGGCTTCGCGATCGGCCGTGTCCGTTCTTTCGGCTCGGCCAACGCCCGGCCGACGATCCCGATGAGCTCCTTGAGATCGAACGGCTTCGGCAAGTATTCGTAGGCGCCACGCTCGGAGGCGCGCACGGCGGTCATGAACGTGTTCTGCGCGCTCATGATGATGACGGGAAGCTCCGGCCGCAGCTTCTTGATGCGCGGCAGGAGGTCGAAGGCGTTCTCGTCCGGCATCACCACGTCGGTGATGACGAGGTCCCCCTCCCCTTGGCTGACCCAGCGCCACAGCGTCGCGGCGTTGCTGGTCGAGCGGACTTCGTAACCTGCCCGCGACAGCGCTTGGTTGAGCACGGTGCGGATCGCCGCGTCGTCGTCGGCAACCAGAATGTTTCCAGCGGGCATTGGTATCCTCTTCAGGCAGCGTCGCCCGGCTCGGCGTCGTTACCCAGGAACATGGGCATAAGCACACGAAAGATGGTACGTCGCGGCTGCGACTCGCATTCGATGATCCCGCCGTGATCGCCGACAATCTTCGACACCAGCGCCAAGCCAAGGCCGGATCCAGTGGATTTCGTCGTTACGAAGGGGTCGAACAGATGGGGCAACAGATCCTCAGGCACGCCCGGACCATTGTCCTTGACGCAGAATTCGAGCGGCAGCGATACGCGCGTCTTGCTGCCGGGAAGTGACAACCGCACGCCCGGTCGGAAGGCGGTGGAGAGCCCAATTTCGCCGTCGGTCGCATTCTCACCGATTGCTTCGGACGCGTTCTTCACGAGATTGAGAAAAACCTGGATGAGCTGATCACGGTTGCCGAGCACCGGCGGCAGCGAAGGGTCGTAGTCCTCTGTGAATTTGATGTGCCGCGCCACGCCCGATTGGGTGAGGCGCTTCACGTGTTCGAACACGGCGTGGATATTGACGGGTTCGCGCTCGATCGGCCGTTCGTCGGTGAATACTTCCATGCGGTCGACCAGCTTCACGATGCGATCGGCTTCGTCGCAGATCAGCCGCGTCAGGCTGCGGTCATCGTCGCCGACCGACTGTTCCAGCAACTGGGCTGCCCCGCGGATGCCTGAGAGCGGGTTCTTGATCTCGTGCGCGAGCATGGCCGCGAGGGCAATGACGGAACGCGCGGCGCCGCGATGGGTGAGTTGGCGGTCCATCTTGTCGGCGATCGTGCGCTCTTGCAGCATCACCACGACGTGATCCGATCGCTCGGGCAAGGGCGCGACGTAAAGATCGACCAGGCGCTCGCCGGGATTGCGCGGTGTGCCGAGATCGACTTTGTACTCACTGACCGCAGCGCCGCGGCCACGCACCTGCTCGATCAGCGCAAGCAGCGGGCTTCCGAACGGCACCAGCTCGCGAAGCATGTGCCGGCGCAGCAGCGGCAGCGACGCTTCGAAAAACGATTCCGCTGCGGCATTGGCATTGGCGATGCGCCCATCGGCTGCGACCATGATCACCGGATGCGGCAGCGCGTCGAGAACGGCATCTGCGGTGCCGGAGGGAAGCGTCGGCATCGGCTCGTGCCGGCTCATGCGGCTTTCCTCCTCCCGCCATACGGGGTTTCGCGCGCTTTTTGCGACCAAGCGGAGGCGGGTTTGGCAGCCGCGACGGAGGCGAAATCGGCATAGGCATCGGCCAGGTGACGGCGAACTGCGGGAGGATCATCCGCGGTCAGCACGCGGACACGATGTGCCTTGAGCAATGCAGCGGATGCGCCTGCTGTCTCCGCGGCCGCACCAAGCGCCCAGCCGAGGTGCTTGCGCGCGTGGCGTCGGCCCGTGGCCCGCCCATAGTGTGAGAGCATCTCGTCGTAGAGCCGATCGATGATAACGAATTGGGCGCCGAGGCGGGGCGCAGGGTCGCGAGCGCCCGATGTGAGATAGCGGCCGATTTGTCCGGGAAGCCACGGCCGGCCCCGGGCGGCGCGCCCGATCATGATGGCGTGGGCGCCCGAGGCTGCGAGCGCCGTCAACGCGTCCGCGCACGTGGAGATGTCGCCGTTCACGACCACCGGAATCGCGACGCTCTCCTTGACCGCACGAACCGCGGCCCAGTCGGCGCGGCCGTCATAAAACTGGCAGCGCGTTCGCCCGTGCACGGTGATCAGGCGCACGCCTGCCGCTTGCGCGCGGCGGGCCAACTCGGGGGCATTGATAGAGCGATCATCCCATCCCAGCCGCATCTTGAGTGTGACCGGCACCGAGACCGCCCCGACGGTCGCCTCGATCAGGGACAGGGCATGGTCGAGATCGCACATCAGCGCGGAGCCCGATTGCCCGCCGGTCACCTGCCGCGCCGGACAGCCCATGTTGATGTCGATGATGGCGGCGCCGCTGGCCTCCGCGATGCGCGCGCCCTCCCCCATCCAGCGCGGCTCGCAACCCGCCAATTGGACGACGTGCGTGCGCAGGCCCTGCCCTTCGGCCCGTAGCCGTGCCTCGGGACGCCTTTGGACGAGCGCCGCGCTCGCGGTCATTTCGGAGACGACCAAACCCGCCCCTAGCGCAGCCGCCAGGCGCCGAAACGGCGTGTCGGTTACCCCCGACATTGGCGCCAAAATCGCCGGGTTCGGCAGCATCACATTGCCGATGCCGATAGGCCGGCGCTGGAAAAATGGTTCTACTGAAGCCACTTAATGTCCTTGCACACGAATTAGGCGGCGCTTGCCGACTGCATAGAGTTTAGCCAAAGCCGGCAAATGCGCAAGTGCTGCAGTGCAAAATCCCCACCAGGAATTGGCATTGTGCGGCGTGAGCGAGGGCTGGGTTTTCGGCGCAGCCACGACGCGCTAAAGCCATGATCGAGCAATCTTCGAGTGGCAGGACATATGACCGCTAACGTCGCAGCCGTTGTCGTGGCAGCAGGCCGCGGGCTGCGCGCTGGTGGCGATTTGCCCAAACAGTACCGCGAGCTTCTGGGCGAGCCCGTTATTCGGCCGAGCCTTGCCGCGTTGGCCGGCCACTCAGGCATTTCCTTGGTGCAGCCGGTGATCCATCCCGCCGCCGCCGCCTTATTCCGGGCGGCAAGCGCTGATCTCGCGCTATTGCCGCCTGTCCACGGGGGAGCATCGCGGCAAGCATCCGTTCGCGCTGGTCTTGAGGCATTGGAACCGCACCGTCCCGAACTCGTGCTGGTGCACGATGCGGCGCGGCCCTTCCTTTCGAAGGCCCTGATCACGCGGGCAATTGTCGCCGGACGCGAGAGCGGCGCCGCCGTTCCTGTTCTCGGCGTCGCTGACACGGTGAAGACCGTCGACACGGCGGGCCATGTCATGGATACGCTCGACCGCGCGCGCCTGCGCATGGTGCAGACGCCGCAGGCGTTCGGCTTTGCTGCCCTTCTAAACGCGCACCGGCGCGCAAAGGCGATGAGCCGCGACGACTTCACCGACGATGCCGCGCTCGCCGAATGGGCGGGGCTGAAGGTCACCACCTTCGCGGGTGAAGCGGAGAACGTCAAACTCACGACCGACGACGATTTTGTGCGCGCCGAGGCCGCGAAGCTCGCAGCCCTGAGCGACGTGCGCACCGGCTTCGGGTTCGACGTGCACCGCTTCGGCGAGGGCGATCATGTGATGCTCGGGGGCGTGCGCATCTCGCATCGGCATGGCTTGTCCGGCCATTCTGACGCCGATGTTGTTCTTCACGCGCTCGTCGATGCCATCCTCGGAGCGCTTGCCGACGGCGACATCGGGGTTCATTTCCCTCCGACCGATCCGCAGTGGCGCGGCGCCTCCTCCGATCGGTTCTTAGCCTTTGCAGCCGAACGCGTGCGCGCGCGGGGCGGGCGCATTGCGCATCTCGACGTCACCATCGTGTGCGAGGCGCCGCGGATCGGCCCGCACCGCGACGCGATCCGCGCGCGTGTGGCCGAAATCGCAGGCGTCGCAATAGAGCGCGTCGGCGTCAAAGCGACCACCAGCGAAAAGATGGGCTTTACCGGACGCGGCGAAGGCATGGCGGCCTTCGCCAATGCGACTGTGCGGCTGCCCTGGCGAGAATAGCCCTAGATGCTGGAACAAGAGCTCACCGAGCAGGCGCGCGTGCTGCTCGATCTTTGTCGCGGCAAAAGACTCAAGCTCGCTGCTGCGGAATCGTGCACCGGCGGTTTGCTTGCGGCGACGCTAACGGAAATCCCAGGTTCATCCGACGTGTTCGAACGCGGGTTCATCACCTATAGCAACGAAGCAAAGGAGACGATGCTCGGCGTTCCGACGGCAACGCTTAAAAGCCATGGGGCCGTGAGCCGCGAAACTGCCGCAGCCATGGCGAGAGGGGTGCTGGCGCACGCGCCCGTCGATCTTGCGGTATCGATCACCGGCATCGCCGGGCCGGGCGGTGCGGTGCCCGGCAAACCCATCGGGCTCGTGCATCTCGCCGCCGCATCGCGCAGCGGCCGGCTGATTCAGCGCGAGCGCGCGTATGGCGATATAGGCCGCGCACAAGTTCGCCGCGCCTGCGTCATCGAGGCGTTGTCGATGCTCGGCGAACTCGCCGCTACCGAGACTTAGCGTGCATAGACCGCGTCAGCCCGCCGCTCGAACGCTGCTGCGAAGCGCCGGAAGGCGGCGTCGAACATCGCCCCCATCAGCAAGCCCAGCGTGCGGCTCTTGAACTCGTACGAGATGAAAAATTCTACCTCGCACGTGTGCTCGCCCGTCGGATGAAAGGTCCAGCGATTTTCAAGCCTGCTGAACGGACCTTGCAGATATTCAACCAAGATCTGCAGATTGGGCCGGTCAAGCGTGACGCGGCTGGTAAAGGTTTCGCGTACGAGCCTGTAGGCGACCGTCATGTCGGCGACGAGGATCTCGACGCCTTCCGGCTCAGGGATCCGCTTGCGGAGCTTGAGCGAGCGGCACAGCGGTACGAATTCTGGATAGCGCTCCACGTCGGCCACCAGGTCGAACATGTGAGCCGCGGAGTGGCGAACCCGGCGCGTGCTCGAAAACTCCGGCATCAGCTGGTTCCGTTGGAAGGAGGCGCATTTTGACCGCGGTCGCGTCCGGGGTACTTACCGGGACTGCGGCCGCTCAGCCATGACCTAGCCGCGCCTGCCGTGCCGCCCTCAAGCGGGCGAAGTCCTCGCCGGCATGATGTGAGGAGCGTGTGAGTGGGGAGGAAGCGACCATCGAAAAACCCTTGGCATAGGCGATGGTCTCATAGGCTTTGAACTCGGCGGGCGGCACGAAGCGCACCACCGGATGGTGTTTGGGCGTCGGCTGCAGGTATTGCCCGATCGTGAGGAAATCGACCTCGGCCGCGCGCAGGTCATCCATGACCTGGAGAACTTCATTTCTCTCCTCGCCCAGCCCTACCATGACGCCGGACTTGGTGAACGTCGCGGGATCGAGTTCTTTGACCTGCTGCAGCAACCGGATCGAGGCGAAATAGCGCGCGCCGGGCCGCACGGTGAGATATTTCGAGGGTACGGTTTCGAGATTGTGGTTGAAGACGTCGGGCTTTGCCGCAACGACCTTGTCGACTGCGCGATGCTTGCGCAGGAAATCGGGCGTGAGCACCTCGATTGTGGTCGAAGGGCAGCGCGCGCGAATCGCGCGAATGACGGCGGCAAAATGGGCAGCGCCGCCGTCCTCGAGATCGTCGCGATCGACCGAGGTCACGACCACATGCTTGAGACCTAGTTTTGCGATCGCCTCGGCAACGCGTCCGGGCTCGGCGTCATCGAGTCGGCCAGGCAAGCCGGTCTTGACGTTGCAGAAGGCGCAGGCGCGCGTGCAGGTGTCCCCCATCAGCATGAAGGTCGCGTGCTTCTTCTCCCAACACTCGCCGATATTGGGGCACGCCGCTTCCTCGCACACGGTGTGCAAGCCGTTTGCGCGCACGATCGCCCGCGTCTCCTCGTATCCTTTAGAGACCGGCGCCTTGACCCGGATCCACTCGGGCTTTTTCAACGCCGGGGCGTCCGCCCGGTGCGCCTTCTCCGGATGGCGCGGTCTGCTGCTGGCGTCAGGAACGATGGTCATGGAAGCTCCGGAACTTACTTACGGACGGGGCACAGCCGGTGCAAGCCGCACCGTACGCAAATCTGCGCGGCCCAAGGCGGGCCGCGCCGCGGCATCCGCGGCCGGCTGCGCGTGCGTAGTCTCGCGAGCGCCGAACAGCCGCAAACTATCCATTGCAGCGCACGCGGTGCGCAGGCAGCGACACGCAGTTGTGATGACCGTCGGCTGGCCTGTGGCATCAGCGGAGGCCATATTCGTCCGGCGCGGGACGGCAAGCGATGGAGGTTTCCATGCCGATCAACAGCACAGCGCTCTCGGTTGGATTGGTTGCTTCCGCCATCGGTGTCGGCATGCTCCTCGCCTCACCCGCGGATGCCCGGCCGAGCAAGCAACGCGCCTACGCCGCGCAGCGTGCAGCGCCCCGCGGAACTTCCCAGTCCAACCTGGTCTGTTGGACGCCCTGCGGCCAGCCGGGAGCGATCGTCATGGGCGCCGATCCCGATCCATTCATTCGTTCGCAGATTCTGCGCGATGCGAGCGGCTTCTTCGGCGGCAGCCGATGAGGCATGACTGGAGTGCCGCAGGGCCGACTGGAGCATGATCGAATGAAGGCGCTATGGCACGGTCAGGTGATTGCGGAGAGCGACCAAACGCTCGAAGTTGACGGCTATAGGTATTTTCCCCGCGAAAGCGTGCGAATGGACTTGCTGCAAGTCGCGCCGAAGACGCAGAGCGACCTGGCCTGTCCGCACGGCGTCCAGTTCTACGATCTCGCCGCTGATACGGCCCGCAGCGAGCGCGCGGCGTGGTCGTACGAGGCCCCGCGCGCGTCGATGACGAAGGTCGATCACTGGATCGGCTTCTGGAACGATGTCGAGATCAAGTGAACGCGCGGTTGCGTAGTGGCCCAAAGAGCGTGCAGCGGCCTCTTTAGGGCTCTCTACATCAGCAATCGAGCGGCACAAGCGAAAGTTAGCCGGGCTGAAGGAACGTTCGCAAATTTCGAATATCGGTCACCGTTTCAATTGTATATATCGTATCAATCAGCCCTTTGGATTTATCGCGCCCCAGGATCGGCGCGGTGAGATCACGCGCCTTTTCCATCACTTCGGTCCGAGACATCGGGTTGCGAGGCGTCCCGCGTACGGCTGAGATGCGCTCCGAAAGGCGCGTTCCGTCGGCGAGTTCGATTTCGACGATGGCAACGCGTACCGGCAGGAACTGCGCAAGCTCGCCGTCGCGTACCAGATCGACTTTTGCGCGCTCGCGCAGAATTGCTGCGTCTTGCATGCGTGGCTTGTCATGCGCGGCATGGAATGACACGGTTTTATCGACCAGCATCACCGCGACCATGTGCTGCAAGCAGATATCCGGGATATCACGGTTGTCCACCACCGCGGCAACGGAAGGGGCGAGGCGCACAGTCACGCGCTTCACCTGATCGGCTGCAAACGCTCGCTTGCCGCGGATCGCCTCGATCCCATCGAGTGGCCCTTGGATCGGTGAGCCGACGGTCCATTTCTTGATGTCCGTCTGGACGATCTCGTACCTATCCCCGAGTTTTTCGACCAGCCGTTCAGGCTGCGCTTTTGGTGCGTACGCTTTGAAAAAGTTGTCATCACCCGAGAAAATATCCTCTACGCCATTCCACCCCGACCGTACGACCAGCGCGGCCGTTACGCCGTTGCGCGCGGTCATGCCGCCGAAAACGAACGCCTTCTCGATGTGGTCGGTGTCCCGCCGCCAAGCGACAATGCCCGAGGATTGCTGCGCGGTATAATCCAGCACCCAGCGCATTTGCCGTGCGTCGAGACCGGCAGCGCAGGCCGCAGCAGCCGCGGCGCCGAATGTTCCGGCGATGCTATGGGTCGCGAGGCTGCTCTCATAGCTGAATTCGGCCCCCCCCATCGCTAGCACGACGCGGGTACCTATGTCGTAGCCGAGGGTCACGGCGCGAAGGAAGCGTGCGCCGCCGACGCCAAGTTCTTCGGCGACGGCGAGCGCTGCGGGGACAATCGCGCAGCCAGGATGCGACCGCGAGGCGTTGTGGGAATCATCAGTCTCATCTGCATGCGCCATGACGCCATTGGCGAGCGCGGCGTCTGGAGGTGCAGCCGTGAGCATTGTGCCCGCAATTGTCGCAGCGCCCTTTCCACCGTGCGCGCGGATGTAGCGTTGGGCCGCCTGTCCGGGCAGCAGTTCCGATCCCGAGACCATCGAGGCAAGCGTGTCGATGAGATGGTGCTTTGCATGCTCCGCGACTTCGTCCGGAAGGAGGCCGGAGCCTGCCGCGGCCATGTAAGCGCTTAGTGTTTGCATCGGCGGACTGATTTTAGACTGAGCAAAAGCACGTAGTGGTGGTAGAGCGAATCCCGCGGCCGTCATTGCGGTCGCACGAAGAACAGCCCGTCGATGCAATGCCGCCTCCCCGGCGCAGGACCGCCTCTGGACGCAATATGAAAGAGTACCACACGCCTCAGGCGCTGTGGGCATTGAAATGCAGTCAGAGAGTAGTGTGCGCTCCGGGTCCGGCTCGGTCCTCGACCTACTCCGCACCGCCTCCAAAGCTGGCTTGGTTTGCCGCACCGATCGGCGCAGGGCGCTCGCGGTGCCTGGGACGGGACATGATAACCTGCCGAGTGGGGAAACCGCACCGCCATGAACCTTCCCCGCCGCAAATTCTTCCGCCTGGCCGCAGGCGCTGCCGCGGTGCCGGCCGTCGCACGCACTGCGCGCGTGCAAGCGCAGGATTTTCCTGCGCGGCCGGTGCGGATCATCACCCATTCCGCGCCGGGCGGTTCCCCGGACGCGTTGCTGCGGATCGTCGCCGACCGCCTATCGCAAATGTGGGGACGACAGGTTCTTGCGCTGAACCATCCGGGCGCCGGCGGCGCGGTCGCGGCCCGCACCGCCGCCGCTGCCGCGCCCGACGGCTACACGCTCTACATGCCTGCCTCGTCCGCGTTCGTGACGCTGCCCGGCCTTCAAGCCAACTTGCCGCTTGAAGTGCCGCGCGATTTTGTGCCGGTCGGCTTCGCCGGCGAGCAGCCGTTTTTCATATCGGTCACCTCCTCGCTCGGGGTGGCGACGCTGCCGGAATTCATCGCGCTTGCGAAGAAACGGCCGGGCGAGATCTCCTATGCCGCGACCGGACGCGGAACGCTCTCGCACCTGGCCGGCGAAGCGCTGCAGCAGCGCACAGGCATCAAGCTGCTGATGGTTCCCTACCTCGGCGGCACCGCACAAGCGCTCAATGATGTGATGGTCGGGCGCGTACCGATGGTGATCGACGGCTACCCTCCGCTTGCGGGAGCGCTGCAGGCGGGAGCGATCAAGGCGCTTGCGGTCGGCTCGACGGCGCGGCTCCCCGACTTTCCCGACGTGCCCACGGCGGCGGAAACGCTTCCTGACTTCAAGATCCGCGGCTGGCTGGCGCTGGTCGCGCCGGTCGGCACGCCCGAGGACATCGTACGCAAGCTGAGCGAGGATTTGCGCGCGGCCGTCACCGATCCTGTCACCAAGACGAGGCTCGAAACGACCGGCAACTATCCGCACCCGATGACACCGGCCGAACTCCTGGCGTTCATTCACGCCGACAGCAGATGTGGAAACCTGTATTGGAGCAGATCGCGCGCAATCCGTAGCACGGATGTAGGGTTAGCGTGATTACTTAAATAGGGACGCTAGCTCCTTCGCGCCCGGCAGCTTGCTCTCCTGATCCA
>WNFQ01000251.1_pt1 | contig 46826 bp, 56 predicted proteins | sample 5400171 | NCBI WGS metagenome assembly WNFQ01 (sample SAMN13153356, study PRJNA577476) | soil metagenome | isolation source: 20 cm soil under Madrone tree | place: USA:California | collected 2016-06-14
AGCCGAAACTTCATTGAGTGACCAATGCAACCGTCCCGACCTCCATACGCCCCTCCGTCTCCCTTTCTTTTCTTCCCCTCCCATTCATAATGGCCTCCCTCTCCCCCCCTCCAATGCGTCATCGTGCCTCCTCTACAAATCTTCGTCCAGCCCTCACAATATCGACACTAGGACCGCGCCCCAAAGCCTGTGCTCTTCTAGAGTCCATTCCAGCCACACCCCAGGCGACTGCCGACATCCGCAAGGTGGCCCCCTCCCTCGCCTCTCCCTCGAGGCTGTCCACCCTCATAGAGCGATGTGTGGACCTCCTTCACGTTTATTCCCATCTTCCTCCCTATTCATCTCTCTCGACTCCCGTTTCGCCCAGCGAAGATTCCGTTCTCCCCATGTCCACCACCACTACCTTTGGAGATGACGTCGAAGAAAAACAATCGGTTCTCCTGGAAGGGCCGAAACCCTTGCCATCCCGTCCTTGGTTTCGGAATATGCGTTCGGTCTGTTCTACTTTTTCATTCAAGTCACGCGAGCGCTCAACCTACTCATCATAGGCTCATGTCCCCATCTTACTTGTGATCACAATGTTTCCAGTGTCAACCGCTCTAGTTGTGATCACCTTTTTAACCCTCCCTTTTACTTTTTCATGGCCTCAAAACTTGGCTGACCTTGCCCAGCTGGGCCGAGAGCTTCACGGGTATTCCCAAAGCGGACCTGGCGCCCTGGCCCATGTCATCGGCGTAGTCTCTGCTGCAACTATATGGATGCACGCGTGGTCTATCCCGGGGAGCGTTCTTTGGGTAAGTCGTACCACTCTTACTTTATTATTATTCGCGCTCATCATGTGTGATCACAAAAAAAAGAATGTCCTCGCCGGCGCTCTATTTTCGCCCCTTTTGGCAACCCTGCTTCTCGCCGTACTTACGACGGTCGGCTCAATTCTAGCCACACTTCTCTCCGCTCCTCTCTCTCCCTTTCTCACTCGTTTTCTCCCCGGTCCCCTGGCCTTGGTACGCAGCATTTTTGAAGCTGATTCCGGTGGAAGCGTCAAGGCACCATCACCGACTTGGGTGCGATTATCAGTCTTCCGACTGGTTGGTATTGTGCCCTGGTCGGGTATTAACGTCGCCTGTGGTGTCCTCGGTGTTGCTCTATGGGACTGTTCCCTTGGTACTTTCATCGGAGCTATTCCATGGACTGCCGTGACATGTCAAGTGGGTGTTCGCAGTCCCTCGACCGGACCCGAATGCAACAACTGACACTGTTGCTTTCCATAGATAGGAGACATACTTCAAACTTTAGCGTCTACGCCTTCCCCGAATCATCAGACCATTTCATCTGTCCTCGCCTCGCCGTTCATCATTTCCAAACTCGTGTTTCTGTCATTTTTGTCTCTGGCGCCAATTCTTGCCCGTGACCATCTCAAAGCTTGGTTGTCTCCAGCAACCTCATATGTCAGTATTGAAGGACAGACAAAGGATCGCGTATCACGGTGGGTGTGGATCACAGAGTGGCGCGCAAAAGTTCGCTTGCCATCTCGGACACGATCCCGGCACGATCCCGAGCTTGAACTGGAAGCATCTCCGACTGAGAAGGTGCAAATGCAACGAGAGATATTATGACCGCCGGATGTGCTATACGTGTTTATCCATATGTTTGTTCTCACGCCTCACAACATTCACCCCACCGAATTACTGCATTTCTGCATCATTCACACACCTTATTTTGATGAAGGGCCACGTAGATCTAGTTATATATAAGTTGCTTATCCGACCAAAGATTCCCTATTATTGCACTTGGTCACTTTCGTTGTTTTTCTTTCAATACGCACCACAGCACCTAGTTACTACTTGCCATGCTCATAATATGACTTCATGTTCCAAAGTCCGGGCCGGATCCGCTTGACTGCGTTCTTTGTTACCTACAGGAAAGTTCGTCTCGCTGGTTGGCCATCTGTACTCATTAATTTGTTCGCTATCTCTGTTCCCGGTCTCTCTAGGAAACCCGTCATGGCATGCTTGCCGTAACCCCTGTTCGGGTTCGATTGCATCGGTACCATCTGGATTCACCGCACGGAAAACATGCTTGAACCATGCCCTATGCCGTATCAGCTGCCCCTCCCTCAGACCTCATTTGTTATTCACCACTTTAGATCGCCTCACCTCGCCTTGTTTTGACTGTGTCCTCGTGTATGTCTGCCATAAACAACCCTTCTGAGACGGATTCTTTCCAACCACACCTCCCAAACTCGGCGACTCGTTTTGTGTCCCATTGTCGCTCTTTCCCACATCCACACTTGCACAGACACTTGCTATTTCTCTGTATCCTACACCCTAATCACTCGACCACTCGTTTCTCACCTCCCGAGTTGAGGAAGTTTTAATCTACTGATGACCGCAATTGCCCCTTCCAACTCTCGTGGTATGGGCTGGCGAAAGCCCGTGCCCGTATTCGTACCCACCCCACCCAGTTCTCGTCCAACATCGGATACTTTAACATCTGCGTCTGGGTTTTCAGGAGGAGATGCAGGGAAGGGTCCGAAGGACGGTCTGCCACCAGTGAGCCCGCTTCCCCGCTACCCGCGGCGAGCAGAAAGCGAATTGACCCCTTCTAAGATGCCTGATGACTGGCTGAGTATCGTCAGGAGTTTCTCTCAAGATTTCTACCACGATAGCAGCCGCTTTCGCCTCGCGGTTGGGACCGCAATCCCCGAACGACAGCCGGTGTACGCGGTATGTCAACTGTGTTCTAGTGGAATAAGCCCAGCTGCTCAACGACTCTTTTCAAGGAGTTTTCCCGGACTATGTCTTCGACGACGGATTATCATCGCCCCCATTCTTCTCGGTCACATTATGTGCAGAGGGGCGCCTTACCCAGGGCATGTGGTTATCTCCCTGAGTTGTTTAGCGTTGCTCATTTTTCTTTTACCGTAGGTTTATCGTCCCCCGACGCCACCTAAAAGATCAGTGCAGCGACCAAACTCGTGTGCCGTACCGAGCATGCTGGAAGCACAGACGTCGCTAGGGAGCCCTTACCGAGTGGTAAGTTATGCGCCCACATGGACCGCAACATGGCACCCATGATCTTCTAGATCTTTCCCGATCCTCCATCTCTTTATATGAATACCTCACACAGAGCACCGCGCCACTCTCCACCCCCTTCCGTCTGTTTGTCCGAAAGCACCCATATTCCGGCATCCGTAAGAACCAAACCTAGCTCGCATTCGCTGACGTCCTCAGAGGGCAACACGGCAGTTTCATCTCATGCAGACTCGGGTTCTTGGTACATTCACGGCTATCCGCAGGCGGATCTTGACCGGAAGAACGAGAAGAAAGTGGTATCTGGGAGCAAAGAGGTGGGCGGAAAGTCCGAACTGCCGATGCATTACATTCCCGCCTCAAGGCTGAGGAAGAATAAGAAACGGCGATCATGCTCGGACATGCTATGGGGCACGATAGTATCCGCTGGCCGGGGCATCGCATCTGTGTTCAGAACGGACTCGGTTGAACCAGTCTCAGCATCTGCGGATAAATTATGACAAGGGTGTTGTGTTGTAAATATTACTGTAGCAATTGGATGGGCGGATGATTTATTCACTTCCACGTGATCTATCATTGTGTATGGAGACGGGGACGGACAATACAACTGGACTGAACGCCAACAGGCAATAGCCAACACTCCAGCACTCTCACAGCCTCGACGAGTGACAACAAGGCAGCTCGTGTTGATGAGCTGCTAGTCTTTTCATTCTTCTCCCACCTCTCCCCAGACGTTTGTAATCCGAACATTCTCCGCCACCATGCCCGAGTCCTCCACCACAGACTCCTCCAGACGTCTCGTTTACGATGGGAGTATTTCTGGTGCCCAGGACCGCCCATATATACCCCATCTCCGCTCAGACCCGCCTTCGTATCATCCTTTACCTCGGTCGCTGGCTGAGTTCCGCGCGCAGGAAGGCCGCGAGTACCGCAAAGCGCGGTTGCGGGCGCTTTGGAAGCAGCTGCTTGCTGCGACCGACTCGGATGCTGTTGAAAACGCGGGCCCGGATGCGCCTACGTATACCGTTGGCAGCAGTACGGCTCTCACCCCTGAGAGCGCACGACGGATGCGGAAGACGTACGAACGGGAGCTCATGGGAAGGTGCAAGTCCTCGGGACACATTGAATGGAAGGAGTTTAAAAAGTATGCTGAGGACAAGGAAATCGGTTAGTCTATCTTTCGCACCCAAAAATATAGGCTCGACTAGGCGTGGCTTAACCGATGGACGTGATCAAGAGCTCTGGAATATCTTCCATAACGAGCTTGACTTGGATAGCAACGGTCATCTAGATGCGGAGGAATTAACCGTGGCTCTGCGGAAAGCGGGTGAGCGGTATTTTTCCCCTTGGCCTGCGGACTCTTCTCAATCAGACGGTGCGGCAGGGGTACGAGTGTCTCCATCGACGCTATCCGATTTCATGACCTCCCTCACCGCATCTCCTCACTCCCACTCAATAAGCTTTCAAGAGTTCCGCGACTTTCTACTCCTTCTGCCCCGAAGAGTGTCAACGAAGGAAATATACCGGTTCTATGAAGTGCGCAAATTTCTCGGCGACGATGGTCGCGGTGCCGCACGTGTCACGATGGAGGGTACGGATGTCCTGCATTAACCCACGCGGTTGACCTGACAGTCTCCGTTCTATGCCCGTTCCCCACGCAGGTGACGTCAGCTTAAGCGCCGAAGACAAACCCCCGAATTATCTTATTTATCGTCCACCTGCTGTTCAGCTACCGTCGGTCCCTTCTATGGGTCACGGTACAACTCCGAACCATGCAGACAATGGCGACGATGGCGATGAAAATGATGATGAACTGCTCCAAGAGCACCACCACATCGAAGATGAGCATCACAACTGGCTGGGTGGCACAACAGCCCTCAAGTTTTTGGCAGCTGGGGGTGTAGCGGGCGCAGGTCAGAGATCCCTTTGCACATATCCACTGCAGCACGTCTCGTTAAGTGTGCATTGGACTGTGAACAGTGTCGCGGACATCCACAGCTCCGTTGGACCGTCTGAAAGTCTTCCTTATAACCAGGCCACCAGACCTCGGCGGCACTTCGCTGCACCCCGAATCAACCGTTCGTGGCGCGAAAGCGATTATGTCGGCTCTTGCGCGAATATATGCCGAGGGTGGTGTCGCTGCTTTCTGGGTTGGCAACGGATTGTCCGTCGCAAAGATTTTTCCCGAGTCCGCAATCAAGTTCTTGACGTATGAGGCTTCTGTATGTCTTTCTCTCACCCTGGTTACGCGCTCTGAAGAGGATTTTGGTTCCCAGAAACGCTTCTTCGCTCAATATGTTGACAATGTGGAAGACGTCCGCGAAATCAGCGGAACGAGCCGCTTTCTGTCGGGAGGCCTTGGTGGCATCACGAGCCAACTTAGTGAATGTCCCCTCGTTGCGAAGAGAGAGGCTTTCCGCTAACGTTTGGGGATAGGCATATACCCAGTCGAAACACTAAAAACCCAGATGATGAGCAGTACCGGGAGTCCAAAGCGGTCACTCGCTTTGGCTGCGAGGCGGGTCTGGGGTTTGGGTGGCCTCAGGGCTTACTATCGTGGGCTAGGGGTGCGTTCATAGGTTGTGTCCGGCTCGCGAGTCGCTCAATCGTCATAGGTTGGCCTGGTTGGCGTATTCCCGCACGTGTCCTTGCCGTTCCGTAGGTCAATAACGATTGCTCACATACCGCTTCCTCAGATATTCTGCCATTGATATGAGCACGTTTGAAGCCCTTAAATTGGCGTATTTGCGCTCCACCGGTAAAGATGAGCCTGGTGTACTTGCATTGCTTGCTTTTGGGAGTGTATCTGGAAGTGTAGGGGCTACGATGGTCTACCCGCTGAACCTTGTGCGGACGCGGTTGCAGGCATCGGGTTCATCTGGACATCCCGAGCGTTATTCTGGCATTGTCGATGTCGTCAGGAAGACGTATGTACGAGACGGGTGGCGTGGGTTTTATCGTGGATTAGTGCCGACTCTGGCCAAGGTACGTCCTCCGAGTACTTTGGATCTGTTCTTTGTTACTCACCACTTCCACAATGTAGGTCATTCCTTCTGTTTCCATTTCTTATATGGTGTACGAACAGAGCAAACGAAAGTGAGTAGCTCTCTGAGAGTTTTACTGAGAACTGTTTTGACGCATGCCGCAGGTTGGGTGTATAGCCAAATAGCCAAAATTACATTACATCGTCCTATACTAGAGCCTCTTAGATCTTATTTGCCATATCATCACACGAACATTATCTATATGATTACTTTTCATCACTAATAGATGCAGATGTATTGCACAGCTTGTTTCATAGTTCAGTAGCAGCTTACCCCATCCTCGATTACACATCCATCTGCATAGCGTGACGTAGCCGTGCGCTCTGCAATAGAACATCCAACCGACTGCTGTATCTTTGACTAATTAGTACACCATGGAATACCACCCCAGACATCCACAACCTTTTTCGCTCTCGGACGCCCTGAAGTTCGACCTTGCCACGATCACCGAAGGTTCTATTCTCATCTATTATCAGACAGTAGCTACTAACCACCAGCCAAACATCACCGGATCACCCATCGCCACCGAATCTAAAAATAACGACCATAACCGCCTGTACCCTATCATCATCGTAGAAATCGCACGTCTGGAGAATTCCCTACAACATCTAAGGCGGACACAAGAAGAGCTTCGTTCGTATTCCGACCGTGACGATCCTGAGTTGTCGCAGGCTTTACGAGAGAATGAGGCGGTCATGTTTGTTCCCCCCCCTCCCACTTTCTTATTTAATAATCGATCCGATGGGTGTGCTTGATTGCAGCGCATCACAGGAAGAGCGGATCAATATGCTGATAATCGTATTGGATGAAAAGGGTGTATTCACGTCCGGTGGCCATTATGAACCAACGCAGACACCCACTAGTACTACTGGCGCTGCTGCCTCTGCCCCACGGCAACCACCTGCGCCTCTACCAGATGCAGCCATCGACGAATCAAACGGTGCTGATGATGGGGGAGTCATCCTCTAAACTCTTTACTAATATGAACGATGTACTCTATGGTTTGTCGCTTTTTGTATCTTCGAAATCAATCAGCTCGACCAGTTCACTCAACGCAGCTCACATTGTTTTGAACACATAGTACGACATAGTTCAATTGCGGACATCCCAGAGTCACGTTACAGTGGATTGAATAGGAGACAGTGACCAAGAAGTCGAATGCGCAGACCAGGAATCCAGGAGGCGAATCCATATCAGGACCAGGACACGATCAACAACAGTAGGTGGACCCGATTACGATGGCAAGTAGGCAACGTGCGATGTCTTTTACTTCCGTTTGCGTGGCCGAGGTTTGGGCACGGGCTCGGTCTGGGTGATAGGGAAGTGGTGAAACTAGGACAGACTCGTAGCAGCTCACTTTAAATTCAGACGTTTGAGGTCCTGACTTCTTTGAGGATTTCTGCTAGGCATTGAGACTGCCGTCCGCTGACCAGAGTAACGCGACAAACCGGACGCCTCATAGGTCTTGTCGTATCGCTACTTCCGGACCCCTGCTGAGAAGTTTGAGAAAGCGGGCGACCGTGTTTACCCAACATGATAGCTCGAGATGCATCACCCGGAGTGTCATTAGCGCCCCCTAGCGATTCCCGAGCGACTCTAGAGACGTGTACGCCACTCTCGGGATCGCCTGAGAATGCGCTTTGGTCGGTAGCATACGAAGACTTAGCCTGATTAGAAGGATATTTGACATTCTCTGACTCTGTCTGCAATGGATGGTGAGCTGACAGCGGCGTAGTGCACGCTCCGCTGATGAAAGTCTGGGAAGTGGTCTACCAATGTAATACCAGAAGTGAGGAGTTTGCCTACCGCTTTGTCTGTGTCCACCTCGCCCACAATCGGTTGTGGGGGACTACTGGACGAGGCGAATTTAGAAAGATTCAAAATCGAGTGTGCGTCGCTTCCGGTTGTGAACTTGGGGTCCTACAATATGTGGTACAAAATTTTTTGATCGCGCCTGATGAACACACCTGAGATTTCAGATGGCGCGCTAGACCCTTTTCTAAGCTCTTTATCCTGGCTTCTTGCTCTGCTATTTGGTTATCTCGCTGTATCGACGCTTAGTCACTTGGAAGCTATAGTGGATCGACTACTCACACGCCGCAACTCATTTTGTTTGTCCATAATCCGCTTCTCATGGAAAGACCGCGACTCCTCCAGTATGCGATTCACAAGGGTCCTTTCTTGGATGTTCTGCCGTCAAGTATATCAGTGTTGCTCAAAGATGACGCATTAGAAACGCACTAGATCATTTGCATCGTAACGAGCATCGATGGTGGCACCTCTTTCGAGAAGCGTGGCATTTTCTGCCTGTAGAGCATCGTTTCTCACCGTAAGGTCATTTACCTGTTTGCCCCATTCAGACATCGACGTTTGGATATTCTGAGCTTGCTGCCTCAATGTCGTGAGTTCGCTCTGTGCGGTAGTTAGCGAGTCGTGTAATTCATCTGTGTCCTTGACGGCTTGTGCCCTTTCCAAATCAGTTTGCAGCATTCGCTCTTGAAGGGCTTGTATACGAAAATGGCCACCGTCCCGTTCATCCTTCAGCCTTTTTTCGTACTCGTTTCTCATGGCGGTGGCGAGTTCTTGTTGATTTTCGAGTTGGCGTCTATGTTCATCGACAGATTTTTGCAGAAGGCTATTCCGCTCTTGAACAGCGAACATCTCCTGACGTAGCTTTCCTGTCTCTGCTTCTAGTTTGACCTTGTGGTGGCAACAAGTAAGCTTACGCCCTCCAAAAAGAGGTGCTCTCACCGTAAACGCTGCCTCCGCTGCGATCAGGCGTTCCTGAGGGCGGTGAAAACATTGTGCAGCGGTATCTATCTCGGTCAAAGGTTACCTGCATGTCTCCATGACTCTCCCTAGCTAACTTCAGAGTCGCTGATTGGTCTTCAAATCTCTCTTGAAGTGCGTGGCATCTCATTTGAAGTTGCGTCAGCCTGGGTTAGAATGCGTCAAGTGACGAGTTTCCTGTGTAGTCGCACACTACCTGTCTTTTTCTTGTTTGCGCTCTTCTGTGACTTGCCGTATTTCATCTTGAAGTGCCCGTATCTGTGTTTCCGCGGCTGACTTTTCGGTCTCCAACCGTTCGATTGTCTTATTGAGCAAATTTTCACGTTCATGCGATGCTTCCCGGATCGCACGGAGGGCTACATTTTCACTGATTTGATTTGCTAACTCCTGTTTCCTTACGTCGTTCTCGCGTTCTAGAGTGTAACATCTGTGGTACCGGTGAAGATACACGCATATAAATGGGTTAGAGGTACTCACCTGCCGTTTAATTCCCCTATCATTTCCATTTGCCCTGCGGAAGACTTCCTCAGAGTATCCAACTCTGACTGCTGATCACCCGACGAAGCCAGCATTGTGAGAATCCTACCAGACGTTAGAACCTCAGGTTACTGGACCCAATATACTTGGGTATGTAGAGACAGACTCTTCCTTGAGGGAAAGCACGGAGGTAACGCTGCTTTCTCGGTCTTTGAGAAGAATCTGGAGTCCTGCATTCCTGGTCGAATTGCTCAGCCATACGATTGTTCCTCCGGGATAAGCGTAATGCTCACTCTCTTTGTAATGTAATAGTGACTAGCGATTTTTCTTCAGTGTCTCGAACCAGCTTCTCTATACTGTATCTCCATTCATTAGTGCTAGAAGTCGAGAAGCTCGCAATATCACCGTTTCTCCAATTGGGCAATACTCTCCTTCGCAAGTGCGCACGCTGTTAAAGCATCAGAGAGCTCTTTTTGAGTGGAATCGAGTTTTGCGGTGCTCGAGGCAGATAATAAATCTGGGGGGTATGGTCAATAGCAGTCTCGGTTCCATAGCAAGGAAATAGCCGCACTGGCATTGTGTAGATCATCCAAGGCAACCCTTAACGCATTTGTCTGGTTTGCATGATTATATTCCGCGCTTTTAAGTCGCTCTATTGCATCCGTATATTGAGATGTAATGTCTGTCAATTTGTCACGAAGGAAATCATTCGCTTTTCGTGCTGTAAACGAGTATTAGATAGGCAACAGAAGATGCGTCAATATCTAACCGTTAGCGCATTCCAATTCGAGATCCCGGATCAGCTCCTTCATGTCCGCTGCCTTGGCGAGGTCTTCCATGATGCGGTGATAGTCTACCCGGCGTCAAATTCAACCTGGAAATACAAAAAAAAACTGTGCGGACTCTTGGAACTGTCTTTAATTGCCACTCGTAGATCGTTGACGTCTGGGAGAGCGGAACGAGCTTGTGCAGCAAATGCAAAAGACTCATCAGATTGAGACTTAAGTGCGGCAAGTTCCTTGCCAAGTTCTGCGATTCTGTTCTGTGTGAGGTATTGCGACAATCAAACATTGACCGGACGTACTTGTCCGTAGTCGACTCAGTCGATCGCTTCGTCAATTGTTTCATCTTGTCCATGCGGGCCAGGGTATCTAAGGTCTCTTTCCTGGTGGTCGCCAACTCCGCACGCAAACGTTCATTTTCGCCCCGCTAGTGCCGTAGCTCAGGTGGGTGTACGTGGAAAGGAAGTAAGGCGGACCTGGCGTTCTAGCTCATCCCTGACGGATCTGAGTTCCTTGAAACTCTTTTTTATGGAGACCGGTATGTCATCCTCCTCTTCGCCTTCTTCAACCTTCGGTACAAATCTCGAGGGCGCGCAGCCGGACTCCAATTGGTCGGAGGGTGTCAACACAGAGTTTGGATTTGAAAGCCTTGGACCTGTGAAAAGGGCCATTTCTACATAAATATAAGTACGTCCCAAAGTATTGGGGCCACCGGAAACCCACCTCCTCCCAAATTTTGTTTTGTATCTCCAGCTAAGTCGTCCGAAGTACGGTAGTGTCTGTGCTTTTCCCCAGTGCCTTTACACAGAAAATCCAGATTCGAGACTCGGAAAAGGGCTATTTAGCATACCGGTTCGAGTCGCGGAGAGTGATAATTTAAGTCTGGACGGGTGCGGTACATGGGTAGCACTATCCATATTGTCATACGGATGCCGGCTGTTTGTGTCTTCAATGCTACGCGAATACTGTGGGTATTTATGGCCGACATATATGCTACCATCTTCCGCATTTGCCGGAGGCAACAAGGCAGAGCCATCGCCCCCTTGAAGGGTTTGGCTAGCTATATGGATTTCTGGGTTCCTCCCAGCTGCCTGTGGTAAGAGGCTCTTTCCGAAAAACGACGGTGCATTTGTATGCGGTCGCGTGGTTGACGGATAAGGACGAGGATTATTGGACGACTGCGGTGTTGTATATACACGCGAAAAAAAGGTGCTGCGAGCTGAATGCGAGTTAAATGAATTCTGGTCCATTGAATCTGAAGGATGAGCGGCTGTGTGGCGCCAAGTGGTCGACAAGACGCGATTGGATCACGTGACGGGTAGGAGTGGCATGACCCTTGACTCCGAGTCCCCGTCCTCGTCTCTCTTCGACATCTCTCTTTCACTCTGCCTTGAGTCCTTCTAAACTCACGGCGTATATTCATTACTGGTCTCAAATAACTTTGAACTCTAACTATGGCTCCTGCTCCTCCTGAGGCCGCCAAACTTTTCCATCCCAAACCCAAGATAAAAGGTCCAGCCGGTATTTATGGAATGCAGCCAGGTCGTTCCGCCACCTCTCAAAAGTCAAAGATACCCTCCAATCCTTCAACCCCACCCTCGAAACTGTCACCGAGGCCGTCACCGAAACCCGAGAAAGAACGCACTCCAGCGCCTTCATTACCAGAGGGAGAGTACATTGACTATACCCTCGTTTCATCTGCCCTCAATGGCTGGAAGTACGATGTAATGAAGTTCGATCATCGAAAATCCGTGGACATTCTTGAATGGGCGGTACCCGTAAAGCTGAATCGCAAGGATCTACGACGCCCTGATGCCTCTGTCAATGGCACTGAGGCTCCAAAGGCTGTTGGCCCAATGTTGGGCCCGGACGGAAAGCCAGTGATAGGTGTAGATGGTAATATCGTCATGGTCGACGCGGAAGGCAAACCAATACATGGAGATGGTACCCCGGGGAGTAGTAAAGGCAAGAATGGAATGGGCACCAAGAGGAGGTTCCAGAAGAAGACCAAGCAGGTCTTCAAGGTACCCGAGGCTACCCGACAGCTGCGGAAAGAAGAGCGCTATCCCTGGGTAATGGAAGATGCGACGGGCAAAGAGGTGTGGGTTGGGAAGATGGAGGAGGCCGCGAAGGCTGAGACTCAAGCGTTCTTCATGCCAGCGTCAAACAACACATTCAAATTTGTGCCTGCCCACCGATGGTACAAATTCCTGAAGAGGCCTAATTATCACATTCCAGACCTTGACGAAGCTGAGGCTCTGGTATGTAGATGTACATCTGCGGATCCCCTGTCTTCATCTTTTCACAGATGGCCATGAGACAAAAGAACAAGGATCCGGAGCGATGGCTTTTGCAGAAGCGTAATGGTCAGGGCCTTTCTACCTCCACCTCCGCTTTGTTGAAAGCGGAGCCATTGGATGGCTCAATCGGTGGCAACTTTGGCCAGAGCCTGGGCCCTGGAGGCAGACGGTTACGCACAGTTGTCAGTGGGGATGGCGGGTTATTTGGAGATGAGGATGAGGATGGCCAATCAAGGAGACGCGATCTTGGGCAAGATGCTGATTACGATGAGGTGCCTTACCACGAGGATTTTGCAGATGATGAGGAGAAGCTTGTTCCAGATGATCACCAAGAAGATGAGATCGAGAAGGAGATGGAAGTGAGTATAGCGCTATATTCTAGCGATTCTCACTGACCTTTGTCAGGAACGTTTATCACGAGCGTATATGGGTGCCAACAAACAACGGGACGTGGGTGTCGACGAGTCCGACGAAGAGGAGCACGATTCCGCTTTGACCGGTGCGGGCAAGGCAATCAAAAAACTGATGAATAAACATGAGAAGAATGACGCATACGAAAGTGACAAAGATTCAGATCCATACGTGAGCTCAGCGGTACGTCTTGACTCATTTGCTTTGCGCAATGATCTCACTGATTTCGTAGGAGGAGGAAGAGGAAGAGGAACCTGTAATTACTGATGGACCAGCTGTCCTGCAACAATTCACGCCTTCGCATGCTACCGCAAGTGACACAGGGTCATCTCAGGCAACGCCGGTACCTTCATCTCGTCCTGCCGCGGCATCCACGCCCAACTCCCGTGCTACTTCACCAAACCCAGGGCACGGTGGACACTCCATTGTCGCGAAACGCGCAACGAGTCCGAAAGCCCCCAAACCACGAGTAATCCCAAACGGCCTCCGTGCCAGTAGCCCACTCGTGCAAGTCGCGGCCAGCTTGCCCAAGGAAACTGACACGTCTCCTGGGCCCTCCTCCCTTTCTCCTCGTGTACCATCATCTGGTGCTCCTCTTGCGAAACTCGGCCATAAACGGAAGGCGGACGAAACGGAGGACGTTGCATCCGCCCCATCCCCAGTCGCTTCGGCTGCAGGTGGCCAGCCAAAACCCAAGAAACGCAGAGCGACTGCAACTATGGTTGGGCCTGACGGTCAGCCGATCGAGCTTGAGGACAATATGGTCATCGAATGGCTGCGGAATACACCGAACGCTAAGACGCGGGATTGTATCTCGCACTTCACGCCATATCTCCGTACCGACGAGCAGAAAACGAAATTCACCGCGTTAATCAAGGAGGTGGCACAGCTCAAGAATGGCATCCTCGTATTAAGGAGCGCATACCGTGGTGGAGGCGGAGCGGGGAGCAAACCATCATCGCCAGGGCCGATGGATACAAAGTAGGGTGTATGGATGGACTGTCTTTGGCTATTCTTATCACGCTGTATGCTTTTCCGTCATACGCATACTGGCATCTGTGGAGGCGCGGCGAAATCTATCCGCAAGAGTTAATAATACACAAATTCGGCATGCGAGGTGTGTGAGAATGAGATACAAAAGAGGGTTCGGCAGGTCGGCATCGGTTGGCACGTCAAAGATCATCAAAACAGATAAACGTGGCACACGCGTGGACGTGAGACAGCAACTGGGGGCGGACTTGTAAATATGCGACAAGCTATCTACTCATCTGAACAACCAAATAAAATGAAATACCACCTAGAACCACGAGATAGTGCTACGTCGACGACGCTTCTGCCTTTTGGCCGGACGTTCCACCGCTACCTCCGCCGCCTTGCGATGCGGCAGAAGCGTTGAAGGCGTTCTGCGAAGAACCCGGGCGCGAATCAGATTGCAGAGGTGGTGGAGGTGCCGTTTGATGGTTCGGCACTTGTGGAGGCTGGTGTGGTGGCAGAGCGTGCCCAGGTGGGTGTGGGGGATAAGGCACGACACTTGGTGGACCTGGCGCATACATCCCAGGGTGAGGCCCACCTGACCCGAACGGCGGGACGCCGCTGCGTATGCTCTCAAGCTCATGGCGTAACATGTCGATCTCTCGAGTCATTTCTTGATGGCCCTGCTTCAGTTGCACAACAAAGTCAATTGCTATGCAATGTGACACCCGTCAGCTTTTTCGAACAGAAACAAGGGCAGAAAGCGGACCTTTGCTCAGAATCTCCCATTTACTAGCCTTCATCCCACGATCTGCTGGAAGCTGATCTCGTAGTTCGTCAAACAGATCCTTCATCTCCTTTCTCCTTTTCCGCTCTGCGAGTTTATGAGAGACCCGTAACTCAGGCGACCGTGAATACGGCGTCATTCCTGTATCCTTTGTAGTTGATGGTGGTGGAATAGTTGATGAGGATGCGGATGCTGGACCACCGGACTCAGACTCGGCGGCAGCCTGCGAGGCTGCTGAATCTACAGCAGCAGATTCGAGGGTACGGGGACGCCCAGAAGACGGCGGCCGCGACCTCGACCTCAGCATCCGAGACACTGTTGAATTGGCCGACATTGTGGAGGGAAGATTTGTGGGGACGGACATGCGGCGCTCGGCACTGAAGGGTGCAGGGGGGACCATGGCTAAAGGAGGGACGGAGGTGGGATCGAATGGCCGGCTAGAGCTAGAACCATCGCCTTCACTCTGAATGGTCGAGGACTGATCGGGGGACTGCGTGGAATGCCACGCGAAAGGGCCAGTACCGGGTTGATGGCCGTGCGAAGAGTCTGCAGAATATGTTGGGGAGCCATAGCTCACGGGGGGACTTGGAAAAATTGATGATGATGAATCACGCCGATCACCGCTCCACAATTGCGTGGGACGGGCATCCATAGAGTGTCGACGGTCAAAGAAATTCGTCTGGCCGATCCGTTGTGTATCGGCAATGGAGCCACGCCTTTTCAACGCGGGGCCCTCCAGGTTAATCGAGGATGGAACGCCCGGACCAATGAGCTGAGAGTCAATATCGTCACCACCTGGTGTTGGCATGTTTCTATCAGAAGACAATTTGCGCTTTGTGCCATGAGGCAGAGATGGCGAACTGGAACCACGCTGTGGGGTCTGTGAGTTGATACCTGTCACAGTCACTAGTATTGCCGTACGCGTTAATTGGTCATGATGAACGAATGATGGCACGAGGCTCACCTTCAGTCTGAACGTGGCTGGGAGACGCCTGTCCGGCCTGCGTCGGTTTATGCTTGGGGTCACGGGCGGTATGCATGGCTGTCAACGCAATTAGTAAGGAGGGACACCCTCGCGCGGGCAGCAGGAATAACAAGCACAGAAAGCGACAACTTACGGGAATTCGTACCTTCAGACACGTCGATTGAGTCCCTCCGTGAAGACGATTCTGTGCATAGTTAAGAACTACGGCGAAGAATGAGAGTACTAGACGCGCACGGGTGTGTGAACGGTCCGGAGAATGAGAGCTTCTGTCCGAAGATTTGAACGGGGAGGGTGGGCGAGAATGGGACTGGCCAGGCCTCTGAGTATGGTCGCGTCCTGTGTCTGCGTCGCTGGAGGTGAAGGGAGGTCGAGCGGAGGAATGAGGGGACTTGGTAGTGAGACTGGGGTTCGTGAGACGAGGAGAGTCGGCTGTTGAAGGCCGTCTTGGGCTCTGATGGAAGCCGTGAAAGGGTATGATGCACAGGAGATGATGAGAAGAGTACCTTGTGAGGAGATGAATCACCAGAGCTCCGGAGTAGATTCAAATGAGGCTGAACGACGTCCGAGAGACGGTCACGGTCTGCCTGAGGGAAGAGAGACTGGGCCTTCCCTTCTTTTTCGACCATGGTATGTATGGGTAATGAACGAGAGTATACAGAGGACCAGTTGAGTATGCAGTTTAGATCCAACGTGGGTTTACACACACTGTCCACGTGCAACGCCCCCCCTCCGTCACCGTTCGATCACCACGAGCAACATAGCCCTCCCGCCCGCACTGCCCCTCTCAGCTCTTCTCTCGCGTTTAGCCATCTCACATCATCCTCTTGTCTCTTCTGGCTGTTCTGTGTCTGCCGTCCGCTCCTTCCCTTCACCCTCTCCGCTGCCCTTTCTATCTCCTGGTCCTCTTCTGTCACCATCACTCCGATCAGAGGCCTGTAATCCAGATATAGTCGGGGGAGATCCACCAAGCCTTCCAGAGCTGGATCAGTCTTCAACCCCTCCCACAGTCGGCTGCGATACTCGTCGCGGCTCGGCCAAGGTGCTATTTCACGTGTCTTGTCCAGGGGCATGCTGGGAAAACATCGCTCCACAACACCCTCGAATGACCTTAATGCGGCGGCAGCCACGTCGATGTCTCGAGAGTAATACTCGGCTTGCACTGGCATCATTGTGCGTTGCGTGGCCTTAAGCGCTTTATGGCCAACTTGGTCGTCCGAGTGAGTTTCCGCGACTTCCAGCGCATGTGGGTGGGAGAGCAGCACACAGGCATCAAGATATGATGCCAAATCCGCGCCCCTGAAGGATTGTCGCAATACAGACAGACTTCCGCCCCCGTCTGGCTCGGGTTCCATTACGGTAGGTATCTCCGTCTTGACCCGAAGCGAAAAAATCACATCTGCCGCAGCGTCCGGCTGCTGCCCAAGATTTCGGGTATTCGAGACGGTAAGACCCAACTGACATTGGCTTATGCATTGTCGTAGGTCAGTAGGGACCTGTCCTTCCAGATGAATATCTTTCAGTTCCGCGGCTGGCCGACCCTCCACTTGGCAGATACCGTTCAACAATGACGAAGTCAGGGATATCGGTGGTAAGCTGAAATTCAGTGTAGCTTGTAGTGGCAAAGTTTCAACTGGGATTAGGGACATATCTGTAAGGCATGTCTCGCACATGAGTTCCTATAGCCACGACTGACAACGACCATCCTACCATTGCACGTGATAATAACTGGCCTCCTGCTGTCCCTGATGAATGCAACGACGGACGGCCAGAAGCCTGCCTCATCTGCAAACACAACGTCAGCTTCCTCTATGAGAACAGCGGACTGCGGGTGAATTTCAGTCTCTGGGATCTTGTCGAAGGTGTCCGCAGTGGTTGTTGTACGCCTTTTAACTGGGGACGGAGGCTCTGAGCGTCCTCGCTGGAACAGCAGAGGCTGAGGCAATGTATGATTTTTTCCCACATCTCCGATCAGGTCGTCCAGATGTGTGCCCCCACGTTTTCCTAGACCGGGATATACTTCGAAAACGTTCCAGCCTAGCTCCTCCGCACATGCGTAAACAGCTGCGGTTTTCCCACAACTGGGTGGGCCAACCAAGAGAATTGTATTGCGAATTTTCTTCCCAAAAGAAATAGGCCGCGGCTCTCTGGAATTTTGCGGGCCAGGTGAGGGCCAGTCATCGAAGTCATCCAAGCTATCATAATATCCATTTAGATCGTCGTCGTCGTCGTCCGTGTCGTCGTCAACCATCCAACCATCCAATTCTCCTGCCTTCTTCCGCTTTCTTGTTACCTCGCGGACTACTTCGGGGCGCTGCTCTCTACGCTTTCTCTTCCTTTGAACTCTTCTGGACTTGGTGCCTTTGATGGTAGACGAAGGCCCACTATCGAAATGTAGTCGCAAAGCGTGCATCCATTCGCGCAGATAACATGCATTCCGCTCGTTTCCAAGGATGTGCTCTGCTCGACGTGGCCGCCATTTCTGACACCAGTGGTGCTGAGAAGTTTCCTTTACGCCTTGTTCGGGAGCGAGTCCAAAGATAGAAGAGACGGCGGGGTGGAGATCCCCGTGGGAGCTTAAAATGGCATTCAAATCAACCTGGTGTTCAGAGGACCGAACCCCGCGATGAGATCTGGTAAGCTCGTTTGACAGTTTGTTGTCGTCCGGCGCCTCTTTAAGTGGTGGCAAACTCAGATCGGAATCAAGGGAGGCTTGACTTGTTTTCCGCCGTCGACGAACCAGACTAATTGGAGTCACCTGAACAGTCATAACAGAGTCTCGTATGTGCTGCGTAGAAGCATTGGGAAACGGTGCATCAGAAGGATTGTGCTTCAGCTGCTTCCGTTTCCCAAAAAGCGAAGGCGGAGATTGGAAGGGAATGTGCCATGGGGATGCTAGTGTCAGAGATGGTGATTCGCAAATGGGTGACTCTTCAATAACAATAGGCATTTTCTCCGTCCCTTTCTCCATAGAGAGATCAATGACGTCCGGGGGAGAAGAAGCCGGGGAAGATACAGAGAAGTGTGACCCAGACTCCGGGGAGTTTGAAACAGTGACCAGACCGGCATCGGTTGGAGAAGAGTGGGCAACCGAACTCAGGTCATAAGGACTAGAGGGAGGAACGTGTCCTCCGTCTAGAGAGCACCCTTCTTGGCTGTGCACTGTGCACTATGTCAACATAAGGAAGACCATTACGCATTGCAAGCGCACCGATATCAAGGTTTGCACTGTCCTGGCTGCAGTCAAGGGGAGAAGAAGCGACGTGAACCATGCCCTTCGAGTGTTCGGCATGAGCTTCCACGGATGACGGTTCCGCTGTACCAGTATGCAATACGTCGATTTGAGACTCTGGTTCATCATGACTTGGATTTTCCGGTTTAGAAATAGTCGGAGCAGGGGTCGGTGATCTTACAACCAAAAAGTGGTCGAATAGTGTTCGTTGCTCGAGATGATTCTGAAATGTGAGCCGTGAAGATTCAGTCCACTCACTACTCAAGTGGGGGGACCCACCTTCCTCGCATCCTTTTTCTTTTTGGAGCGACGCTTCCCGAGCTCACTCATTGAGATATCGATGCTTGGAAGACTGTGATGGGTCCTGGGAAGAAAGGTGCAATTTGTGTGCACAGAATGAGTGGACGCGTTTGGCCAGGTCGCGTCGCGTCCGAGTCTGTCGCGTCAACTTGAACCACGTCCAAGTCAGCCAGCCGCTCCGATCTCCTGACAATCGGACTTGAATGGACCACTCGGAAGATCTACCCAGTGTCTCGGCAGACACTCTGCGGTGGATATCAGCGGAGTACTATGGTACGTGGGCGTTCAAGTGCATGTGGTTGTGGAATACATTTCTCGACTTAGGGTTAAATGGCGATCATTATGACATCCTCGAGTCTCCACCGTCTGCTGTTGAATTTTCCCGTCTCTGCCACATATCCCGACCTGTTCTAATAAAGGGTGCCTATTGTTATCCACTCTTGCATGAAACGTGAAACGATAATGATCGCAGGATACGCGATTCATAGCCTACAACGCTGGTCCGACCAATATCTCATAGACACCATGGGAGACCACCCCCTTTCGGTGGCCGTTACACCGAATGGGTCAGACCTCAATATTCAATGCTTGCATGAAAGGCTACCACCCTCATCACGATTATTGTCAGGTATGCCGATGCAGTCACCCGCAATTCTGATGAGAAGTGGTACTTCGCCGAACCGCACTATCAGAAAGTGACCATGGGTTCTCTTCTCTCGAAACTGGAATCGCCCAGTAAGAGGTTAAAACAGAACGGCGAACACTGCCCAATGACTTGTCTTCAGGCGGCGGCAATAATTATGAGGAAGAGGTCTATTATCTTCAATCGCAAAATGGCAATCTATACGATTACAACTATTTTACCTCCGCAGAGACAGAGGGCGGCTGCGAACTAGCCAATCTGAGAGGCGATGTTCCTGCTGAAGTTCCATGGTGCAGCGAAGCACTAGGAAGATGCCCAGACGCAGTCAATCTTTGGATTGGTGACAGCAGAAGTGTCACTAGCATCCACAGTGGTGCGTTCGTCTTGGCAATCTCTCTTTATGGCTGACACAAACAGACCCGTACGAGAATATATATCATGTCGCAAGAGGGTCAAAGACGTTTCTACTACTTCCACCCACTGAAAGCTGGCGTCTGAAAGGTTTAACCCCTTGAAACTACCCCAACTTGCTTGAAACGCTCAATATTGGATCTAGAACGCTTGTATCCTCATGCAATGTATCAGCGGGAATCAGAAGATTCCCCCCTTCTCCTGAAACCTTCACCCTCCACATTACCACCAGTGCGTTGGTCATCGATATTACATCCCGAACAACCCGAATCTCTACCGAATACAGCACGCCCTATAGTCATTCGAGTCGAGGCTGGGGAAACGCTGTATCTTCCTGCAGGTTGGTGGCATCATGTCCGGCAATCTGGCCTGACGATCGCACTTAACTGGTGGTATGATATTGAACCCCGGGGACCAGCGTGGGTATGGTTGAGACTTCTGAGAGGAGTTACCGTTGCAGCGGCAGACGGAGAGGAATTAGATGAATAAAGACGCGATTGAATTGGATACATGCCAAGTCAATATGACATTCGTTGTACTGTATCACCAGTTGCGGATCACTTTTCACAGTACCCGGCTTCCGAGGAGATCAATAGAAAGCCTCTGTCACTTCAAGGTGAAATTATAAGCAGAGCGTACTTCACTTCACTCCAGCACGAGGCTGACAACACGGCAACGTGAAACGTGACGACCGGACCAAGTTTGAGGTATACACAACCTGGAACCGCGTGGAAACAGCATTCCATGGTGCGAGTTCCATTCCATTGGTGGGTAATCGGGTGGGAAATACCAGCACTTCTTTGAAACGAGGACTCCAAGCCATGGGGCACTACAATCGGCCAAGGCTAGAATGGGCCGTAGGCCGTGTCAACCAACATCACTCTCTGGACCCTTCCGGGGTTCACGTACTTGCCTCAATAAGTACCTCAGATAGCCGCAGTCTGTGATCCCATACGTCCCGTTGTCAAGGGCAGCTACGTCAGCGTCTAAGCTCGACATCACCCTATGGAATGCCGCAGTGCCGAGTGATCTCCACAGTCGTCCCTCCGTTCTCCGCTTGAGCCTACAAGCTTACAATAGGGTATAATATAAGGCTTAAGTGCCGACAGCCTTAACAGATCGCCGGGCTTGCCATCATGCCCGCGGATCGGATGCCAGTGACCAGAGACAAGGGCAGTCGTTTTCTGACACGAGCATTAAGTAGGCGGATCAATTAAACCTCCTGAGAACAAGAGCAGGTACTTCAATGGGCAAGAGGGCGTAGAGCTCGAGAGGACACCCCGAGAAACCGTCTGCAGTTGCTGGCTCGGTAGGCCTGTTCAAGTTGTCGATGATAAGTCGCCTGTTTGATTAGTCACGTGCACAAGAGGGAGACGCCATCGAAAACCGACCATTGTGAATTTCTCATGGCTAAAGACAAGTCCGAGAAAAAGAAAGGGCATGTCTCCGATGCAGTCCCCGCAGAAGCCGAGGAGGATGTTGAGATGAAGGTGAGTAGCAATTATGCTTGTCTGGAGGAGTAAAGTAATGCAAGCACAAGACAGTGAAGTCGCCAAAGAAAGAACACGAAATTGTGATCCCTGTAGAGGATCTATCACCAATAGCACATCCTCTCGCTCAAAAGAAGCTCTTGAAAAAACTTCAGAAAACAATCAAAAGGGGTGAGTTGTTATTATGATTACGGGCTGACAATAGCTCATGGGCCTGTGCAGCTTCAAAAGCACGTCAGGTCAAGCGAGGAGTGAAAGAAGTTGCAAAGGCCATCCGCAAGGGAGAGAAAGGGTGTGCATAGGGTCTTTTTTTGTCTGTCGAGGAATGCATTGCCAACTGAAGCACGTAACAGACTATTGGTTCTCGCTGCGGACATCACGCCAATTGACATCATCTCACACCTCCCCGTCTTGTGTGAAGAAGCACAAATTCCGTATATTTTCATACCGTCAAAAGAAGAATTGGGCCATGCGAGTTCCACAAAACGGCCAACAAGTTGTGTGATGATATGCCCAGATTCGAAGCGGGGGAATAAGGGTAATGCAGGAGATGACGATAAGGGGGACTACAAGGAGCTCTACGATGAATGTCATAAGGAGGTGTCCAAGCTAGGCCAGCGAGTCGTATTTTAGTTCAGTTGGTCGTCTCGTAGGAGGCTATCCGGCTATAAAACATAGCGAAAGCGGTACATGGAGGTGTCGATCATTCTCACGAATACTTTTTTAATCCGAACACGAAGAACACGAACACGAACACCACACAATTCCTCTTTTTTCGCCATGTCCGGACCAAAAGCCAAGTCTATTGCCAACGGCACCAAAAAGTCCAAGGGTTCTACTGCCCAGGACAACTCTCCTCCCGTAGTAAGCGCGGCTGTGCTGGCCCCCAGCTTATCGTCAGGCAAACCGGACAAATCTGCGTACGATGCTGAGCAGCAAAGGATAAAGGCTGATGTTGACGCATTGCAAGAAAAGTTGGTATGTCACGTCTCGCGTCTACACCTTCTACTTCTGACTGTAGTCGTTTCAAACAACGCTTAGACTGCCGTAAAGGAGAAAGTCTCTTTGGCCACTAGAGGAGGCCAAGGAAATGAGAAGCGAATCGCCCTTCGTGCCCAGCTGGATGAACTGCGCTCCCAGCAGTCCGGTAACAAGACGTCTAGCAATAAGATTTTTAAACGAATGAAGACCCTTCAGGACGGTATTCAAAAGAAGGTAGGCACATCTATGCATACACCTTTCTTCCCGCTCTTACACCGCCAACATTTCTTAGATAAAGGACCTTCAGGCTTCTAGAGACAAAGCAAAATTCCGCACGGTCGAGGACGTGGACGCACACATCAGGCACGTTTACTCCATTCCCCTCTCTGTAACATGTTCTAAGCACGAATTTTCAGACACCTCGAGAAGCAGGTGGACTCTGGTTCCATGAAGCTTGCAGACGAGAAGCGTGCGCTACAGGAAATCAACCAAACCAAGCGCATCCGCAGGACAGTTGAGGGCTTCCAAGCCGAGTCCGACGCAATTGACGCGGATCGTGCGACCGTAGAAGAACTCAAGAAGCAGCTCGATGATCCCGAGGCAAAGGCCGTTTCTGAGCGCTATGACGCTATCAAGGCTGAGTTGGACGAGATAAAGAAAGAGGAAGACGAACTTTATGCGAACCGCTCGCAACTATTTGAGGAGCGAAATGCGCTGCAACAACAAATTGACGCACTGTTCATGGAGCGACGCGAGTCAACCGCGCGGTTCCGCGAGGCCAATGACCGGTACTACGTAAAACTTAACGAGGACCGGGCTCGGCGTGCTGAACGGGCGCGTGCGCAGCAGGAAGCTAAGAGGGAAGAGAAGCAGCAGGCTCGCGTGATCCAACTGCGAGAAGAGGCATCTCAGCCTGCTTTCCAGGTGCAAATCGAGGACTGTCAAACACTAATTGACTACTTTTCCGGCAAGTCACCCACAGCTGTCGTATCGAGTGCGAAGGCTGGATTCACGGAACCGACGCTGGAAATCCGGCAAGTAGATGCAGCTCCTGACAGCTTTGTTCCTCGCAAAAAGAAGGGGGATGAAGAGGAGGCTTATTTTGTCGGTGGAAAAGGCAAGGGTAAGAGCAAGAAAGGCGGCCACAAGGCTGATGCCGATGCTCCTGCTGGGGCGACGCCGAATTCATCCAACGTCAATGTTCCATTTGGCACGCTCTCCGCCCTCCTTTCATTGTCCATCCCCCCGCCATCCTCCCAGGCCGACGTGCCCCGCGTAGTCGAGGATCTGAAGACGAAGAAGGCGTGGTTCGAGGCGAACCAAGCTCGTGTGACAGCTGAGGCGATCGCAAAAGTCGAAGCCGAGATTCAGCGCCTTACGAAGGACAAAGGGGACAGCGCCGCGTTGCTTGACGACTGGCCTAATAAGGGTCCCGTGGAGGCGCAAGCCACTGACGAGCGATTGCCGGATGCCGAAACGGGGCAGCCCGAGGAGGAGCAGGGAACCGTGACGGAGGCGCCATGACGTGGACTTTGGGGTTTTTGGGACCGGACATGGACATGGATGGGGCACCCCAGTATTGTTTGTAACTTATCCAGCGCTGTGGTGGCGAACGAACGCGGAACGCCGGATTGACACCATCGCTCGCTAATTCCGGTATTGCGCGCTGATCGTATCTAATCCGTTGGATATTTGGGTACCCGCGATATCGATATTCTACTCTGATAATACATGACTTTTGTCCACCGAGTCTCGATCTATGATATGTCAGCTGTCCAGCGATGTTTCGGGGGACACGTGTAACGTTGAACGTTGAACAATCACGGTGACTTCGGACATGCGTGGCATTATTGCTCAGTAGCTTAGTGGCTTAGCAACGACCGACGATAAGGCAACAATCAGACCCACAAAAGTAGCAACGCCGAGAACGACGATCATGGCGCGACTTGGGGGCGATCATCGAGACCGAGGCCGAGGCCCAATGCTACAGTACATTGCCCCTGCTTCGTTGCCCGTCGCAACCATTTGCGCAATATACCGAGCTCGAGCTTTGCGAACGCTTCGGGAGGAGCTATCATCTCAGTGTGCTGCTCGCTGGCTCTTAATTATTTTTATTTTCTTTCGCGATCTCTCCAAGTTACCTGAGATGAGCTGCGGCCCCAAAAAGTATATGGGTCTTGATTTATGTATGTTGCACCATCATAAAGTCAAAAACTTGAAGTCACTGTTGTGGTGCCGTGTGGCAAGGTAGGATTTGCCGCCAAACAATCTGTTATTTCTCTACTGTACATTCCTAAACCTAACTGAAAGTGAACGTGAACGGAAAGAGAGAAGGTGCTAAAAGCGCGGAGACCCAACAACATAATTAAAAAAAAGGGTATCTGAGGTGGCATGTCATTAACGGACTACCCGTCGAAGCTCGGCCCAATAACCCCTGGTCACTAGAACGACGCAATCGCGATCAGCGTTCGCAAGATTGGAGGGTCAAGTGACGTACTCTACGGCAGTGATTTGAGGTCGACAAACGGAGGGCAATGTCGAAGATGAGGGTGCCGTAGTCGGGCCCGACTGCTCGTGTCAAGTAAGCGAGGCAAAGTGGTAAATTTGAGAATACAGAGCAGGGTGACGGGGGATAAATACTAAACAAAGATGAGAGCAACAAATACGGACGATACTGTAATACTATAGCCCAGAAACACTAGGCTCACAGGCACGGCAGGTATGATAAGAAATTCCTGACAAGAAGGGCAATGCAGAAAGTGGTCTTGGACTGGATCTACCACGTGCGCGAGACCAGAGATAAACTCAGCCTTCTGTTTTGACGACCTCTCCCTCTGATCCCTGTTCTCCACTCGCAGAGCCACTCGCACCGATACCTAGGTCCTGTGGCGTAAATGTGACATCAAAAGTGTTCCCAGAGTTGGTTACGTAGTCAGGAAACGACAAGCCTCCTGGGTGCACACCTCCAAGAGTGTCGTCTTGTGCTCCCGAAGTGTCCATGAAGGGAGGTAGGCCATAATTGTCAGCTCCAAAGCCGGTCGAGGACGGATCGAGTGGACCGGAGGGGTACGACTCTTGCTGCAGTGCAGCGAGCATGCTCGACGTTGTCGGTGTGTGATTCATAAGATGAGACGGCTGATTGCTACCGAAAGAATCTTGCCCTATCATGGGAGAGAGGGTAATGAAATGCTGCTGCATGACAGGTTCAACAGACGCAGCAACAGATGTCGTCGAGAGTGCGACATTTCGCAAGACGTTCAACGCAATCCAGTCACTGTAAGGACATACATTCAGGCTCCAATCTCCGCGGCCATTAGCTATATACGCACTCTAGGAATAGTTTCAGAATCTGGTATGCACCGAAGGTCGGATCGCTACGAATCGTCTACGAAATCGGTAGTCAGCGAAAGAAATTGACGAAGGAGAAGGAGTCGTACAAGCTCCCTCATGACCTGGCTGGTCACATATCCCCATCGGATCAAAATGCTTCGTGAACTCATCGCGCCTCTGTCCTCTGGACCCGAGCCAGAGCTCATGAGCCGCTCGCAGCACTTGTCCGCCCACGCCATAACATCCCGCACAGGCTCTGCGCTTTTAGCAAGACTATCCATCAAACCGCGAAATTCAACCTCCAACAATTGAATGAGGTCTTCGTGCCGACAATTGCAGACGAGTGCCGACTGGTTTCTAACAGACTCGAAATTGATCTTTTCCCAAGAACGGCGCATCTCTGCAAGCTGCTTTTGATTTGTGAGGACACTATTCAAGGCCTGAGTGACCTGGTAGATGTCGAGGAATCGCACTGACAGATGTCAACGAGGAAGAACGAGTCTAGAAGCAAAGAAAGACAACTCACAGACAAGATGGCCAAAACGTGCACCCAACTCGACTTTGGGCTCCACAAAAGTATTTCCATAATTTTCAAGGGATACGAGGAGAATTTTCTCCATCTTCTCTGCCAGCTGACGAAGACTCCCCAAAGAGGCTGCCGGAATGGATGAGAGTAGTTGGGAGCGTAACTGTTCCAGAATTTCCTGGACCAACTGTCAGTAAATTACAATCCATAATATCTTGATGGTAGCGCACATCATAGACAATTGCGTCACCCTTTGCCATCAGGCCAGCGATCGCCGGGGCGTGAGCTACTTCGCGATGATTGCCGCTCAAATTAGTCCAAAATGATCGAATATGCATTTCAAACTGGTCGAAGCGGAAAAAGTGGACGCTGTCCAGCAATGTGTCCAAGTGGTCCATGAACCAACTCCACAACTCGCGCGCAACAACGCTTTGGGTTGATGCGGAAGAACCGGAACCAAGGGCCTCCTCAATAGACGGAAAGTGGGGAATTTGACGGACGGACGTCGACTGTTGAGAGGGTGTATAAGATCCGGATGCAACAGTTGACGCCGGGTGAGACTGTATGGATACAGCCCCATCTTGGCCGACATGCCGCCTCATTGGCGCCTGCGGGGGGAAGGAACCAGCCCTGGGGGCTGCTTGCGCTTGTGCAAGGATGGTGGCAGCTGTGGGGGTCTTCTCCACGAGGTCCTCAGAGTAAAGGATTGGGCTCTTGACACCATTGTTCAACGCCAATGAGTTTCGTTTCGACGCATTACCGGAGCTTGCACCCTCCGAGTCTTCCTCTTCATCTTCATCGGAACGTTCCTCTCGTAGCGATGCTTCGGCTTGTTCACTAGCGAGACGGGCGGCATTGACAGATTGCTGTGCAGCATTGTTATTGGACTTTCTGATGTAGTCTTGTAGCCATTCGGCTTCTGCGGAGGTGGCCGGGCGAATGCCGCAATCTGTGTGGGAATGCTAAGCTTTTGGAACGATGATTCAACGATTGATGAACTAACAATGATATTTGCTGTTCCCTCTTACACCCAAGCGCCGTGTTTTGATCGTGGGAAAGCAGAGCCTGATGGCCTTACCCAGGGTGGCAGTGTTGATGTGAGGGATACCATACTGATCACAAACTCTCCGGTAGGAGAAATACAGTCCTTGACGTGGGACATTTCCATCAGGATAAGGGGCATAGTTGGCCGTCAACCTGTAACAGATTCGGATTTTCCTAAAAGCAGGAGCGCTAGTGGGCAAACTTACCAAGCCTGTACAAAGATCTGCTTTGCACGGTCCGATGCGCTCGTTGTCGTGGCGGCGCGGACGTTGGCAGCGAGCTTCTCGAGAGTATGGTCGGGGCTCAGCGTCATACGCCCAAATGCGCCGGTGGCATGGACTGTGTCCTGGCTAGAAACGATGGGAGCACCGGTGAACATGTGGGGGTAGTCTGCGGGGGAACTTGCGGGGAGGAACATGGCAGGGTCTTCCGTCTCACTTGAGGACGAGTGAACGCTGTCTGCATCCCGGGGATAGGGAGAGGCAGCTGCCCTTGCCCGAATATGCGAGGCGCGAATATGGCTCTTCAGGGCGGGATTTGTAAGGTTGTGATTGGGAGGAGAGTCGGCGGGGGAAATGAGGTCGGTAGCGGGGAGGGAGTAGACAGAGGTGTGAGAGGTGTTGCGTGCGTGGGGGTCGTTCGTTCGAGGGTGATAGGAAGTGCGAAAAAGGTCCCCGGCAGAAAGCGGCCCTACTGTGCGTAAAACCCCACCCTGGGAAGACTGGGGCCTAGAATTAGGTGAGGATGAGACCGAGTTTGAACGAGAATGTGAGTGGTGCATGGGCATAAAATCAAGAGGCAGATTTGAGGCCATGGAATGAAAATTGACGGTGGTGGCCATCCAAATTAGTGACGGAAATACGCGAGAAAATGGAGAGGGTCGGTGGCTGTGGTGGAATGATCAAGTAAAAGACAGTGGACGCCGCTCGTGGGGTCTAAATGCGGACCAGCCGGAAGACGATGAACGGGACGTGGATTCAGGTGAACAAGGCGAGACAGGGGAGAAGAGAGAGATGGAAAGTAGGGCAACAATACACAAAGGCGGGAAGAAAAGGGAAAGGCAAGTTGCACACGTCAAGGCTGGGCGGCACAGCCCCTGGTGTAGAGGGATATATTTGAGAATCTGTCCCTGCCAAATGGGGAGCGACAGGACAGATAGACAAGCGAGAAGGGGGAGGGCACTACAGTAGATACAGTAAAAAGGGAAGAAATCCAATTTGTCGTGTTGTTCGTGGTCAAGGCAACCCGGCTCCCTTTATCACTCCCATGGCCGGTCCTGAGAACTCTCACAGGATCTGATACATCATTATCCAATTCGCAATCAGTAATCTTCTCCTTGAACCGCCTTCGGAGTTTCTTCCCAGACCGGTCTCCCACCGTCGAGGTCGCATCCCCCTGCTTGGGTGGTATCTTCTTCGCTTCTCGCTACATCCTCAGGATGCCTCAAACGTCACTGTTGAAGCAATCTTGATGCCCTCTTGTCGCGTCGAAACCTTGCCAAAGTCGCTAGCCACATACCTGGGAATATCCCAGCGGGGACCAAAGTGTATTTATCCGGCTCGGAGCCTCGGGGTCGGAGTACCACGGCTTATCTGACTTGCACCTCCAGGAGTTCTTGCAAGCCGCCTTCCTGCACAGCTTGCCTTTATTTCCTTTTCCGCGTTGGTGTCTATGCTTTTGTTTCCTTTTCTTCATGTTCGCGTTTTCTCCAGCATGTGTGATGTTGCTCGTGTAAATGCGGGACGACGGTGTAGCACGGATGGAACGTGCAGGTGAGTTTGAGCGGATACAGATCAGGTCTAAAAGAGAGAAGGGGTCAGCACTTCTCGGGGCGAGAAATACGCACGGCGGCTCGTTGGCTCCGTTTCGCGTTTCGTCGCACCCGAGGCAAAAAAGGGAAGACACGCGCAAGCTGAAAAGACGAGGGAAGGGTGCTGAGCTGAGACTCTGCCATTCTAGGTGTCTGAGAGCATGCTTTATATACATATCCTTGGTAGCTACAAGTCCTACTGAGCATTACTGGAGGGCGAGCGAGCGAGAAGAAAACGAGAGAAAACGACGGAGTGGTGAGGCGTGTCAACACGGGCAGCCCGGCTATAAACCAGGTCACCTGACATGTAATGATGCCTGACATAAAAATCTACAAGTTAATGGCCATGTCTATACTGTACAATTTGTTTTGTTATTTACATCTCAAACCAAATTCTACACACTCTAGTTAAGAAGCATTGGAATATACAATATTGTGAGACTTGGCCTCCCTCTGCTCTTCATTCCAGATTGCCTTGATCCTTGACATAGAAGTCACTCTAGAAATCCCCACATAGAACTGACTTCATACAATTTACTTCTTATTTTTAATTTACCATATAACTTGCAAATCAAACATTTCCATACTAAGTTATAATACCTGATAATTGTTTTCTCCTTCTACTAACTCACTGGGAATTTGGAGTCTCGGTTGCATCCGAGACATGCAGCCTAGCTTGTGCTTACAAATCCTACGATGTATTACAGTACCCTAACATGTGGTTAAGGGCTGTGGAAACTGCGGAAACTACGGCACGACCCCAGACACCGAGGTTATTATTCAACTTGTCAAGTTAGTAATCCACATTAGACACCGACACTTATCACGGGAGCGATGTGGCTCAGTTCATTAGTTCCGATACTTTCGTCATTAGGCGGTATCGGGTCGAACGTGCGAGATCATCTGGGGTCCTGGCCAAGAAAACTGACTCAACTTCTTTGAAACTCACGTTCGTCACTTTGTTCGCGCCACTGTATACAGTCATACCTGTGTCTGATTACGAGTCGTGCGCCTTGCTGTGCTCTTCCATCACTACAATAGCCAAGCCCTACACCCTATAAATAACTCAGACCTGTGCCACCCAACTCCTCCCTTGTGCCTGCCCACCTCTTGACTTTCACTTCCTTCCACAATGGACCGCTTTCTTGCCCCTCATTCTCCCGAAGCCCAGGCTCACTCCCTCGTCACGTTCGTCTCGATACCAATGTCTATCCATGCATAACTAACGCCTTCTCACAGTGAGAGCTCAGTAACATGGGACATGGAGTACCCGTCCCTCAACGAGACTCTCATCGCTGGTTGCGCATCTTACCAGGCCTTGAGTCGTTATCTCACTGGTGCAGACCTAGTATTCTACCCTCGCACCAGAAGAGAACTTGAAAACGTCTTGTGAGTGGGCTGTATGCTAGGTGAGATCAGATATTGACAGCGTATTTCAAGGCGCCGGTACTCGTACGATGCTATCCATAATATCATTGCGAGGGCACGGAGTTCGCTGGCACCCGGCGGCTACAGCCGAGTACGTCTGTGCCCCGCCTATCCACCCATTAACTTCTAATCCTGTTGTCAGATTTGCCATATCGCGGAGGGCTCTCTGCACAACGTCCTAGACTCAGATGACAATGTGGCAGTGTTGTTATCTCTACATAGCTCCTCTGGCGGGGACCATGCTGTTCCTGACCTCTCGCCCCCTCGGCAGATCAAAATATGATTGTGCAAGCGAACCACGTAGTTCTTTTTCATTATTGATGCCATTGTCGTGGCCTATTATTTGTTGTACTGTGTACCACATACATTGTCTCATGCCACCCGCAGCATTCCGCATTTCCAGCACTTTATCCGATGTAACGTAAACTCGCGTGTAGGGACGTCTCGTAACTTCAATTTATGGTTCGTTAATCGGTCGCTCCACGTCGCTCACGGCATGATGTTCAGGTCTCGTGATGAAACTAACATGATAAGATAGGCAGACGAGTCGCCGAACCGAACGGGCGGGATGTGATGGCCGGGACGCCGGGCTGCCACGAGGAAGATAAATAGTTCCGCTCTAACCCCAAAACGGATGCACGTGTTGTTAGGCGTGCACAATTTTCAGGTCATAAAAGCGTGCAGCCATCTGCCGACCACATTCCTCGTGTGTCCTATCCACACACTCTCACATTCGCACATTCCACGAAAAGACGAACAACCACACTTCCACCTCACGACAACAACGACCCTTTCGATCCGACTCATTGTCCTCTTCCTATTTCAAGATGCGCTCTTCATCTCGTCCCGCCCACAGACAACCTTCCTATTCCCATCGTACCCCCTCCCGTCCTCAACCCCGTTTTGCGTTTCTGCGGGCACCGAGCGCAATGTTCTCAACCTTTAATATCATTCGTGCTTCTGTTTATTGTACGCCACTCTCATCTATCGCTTAACACAACCGATCAACATTTTTGTTTTGACAGCCTCTGTATTCATATGCAGTATTATTTGCTTAGCTATTGCGGCACACTTTCAGAGCGTGCTTAGCGCCTCCGATCTCAGTGAGTCTTTCATGCATGGCTGACACCCGCCAAGCATTGACCCTTCTTGGCAGCTCGTTTTGTACCATTCGCAATTTTCGTATCCTCGGCTTCCCTTGCCATCATTCTCGTGCTGTGGGTCTACCATATTTCCAATAGTCTAGAAATAAATCTTAGACCCGGTTGTCCAGTTCCGCATTTAGCGTGAGACGCAACATGAACCCAGTGTCGACCCGAATTGAGCTCGGCTGCTTGGGCCTCATGGGTACATTTTGGATCGGTGCGTCGTTACTTTACCCTGATCCTATCGCTTTCCTCAACGTTGTGTAGCACTCGGCGCGTTCTTGGCTTCTTCCGATTCCGAAACGGCGAACGTTGAGTGCTTCGTCTCCGCAACCGACCTCACGCCAATTAACGGCGGCTGTGAGTTTCTGGTGCCATCTCGTCGAACATCCATGCTCAATATATGCAGTCTCGACGGAAACGTACCAAGCCCAGTACCGAGTCCTAGAAGCCTTTTCCCTCATCAATGCTATCCTTAGTGCGTGCTTCTCATTTTTGTTATTCAAGGTCCACCCCCATTAACTGCGACTTGGTGTTTGTTGCAGTTTTGGGATTCCTGCTACTCCTTTTAATATTGGCCCTCAGACATCACACGAAAGGTCACAAAGATGTCTGGTACTCGCCTGTCAATGCTCTTGACGGGTCAGGTCACGAGTCGAAGAAGGTTAGCAATCTGCCTCCACCTGTAACTGCGCGTCGTTCGCACTCGCAATCCAAGCCGCAATATACCTCCGCACCGAAGCGACACGTCAGCGAGAAGCGTACACACACGCATCGCCCTTCACAGAGCCGGCAGCCCCAGCCCCAGACGGCCTACATTCCTGAACGGAGAACGCACCGTACTCGCCCCACTGGGCGCTACCAGCCTGATTATTATGCCCGAGACGCATCACCCAGGAGGTGAAAAGACGGTGCTATCGCCCATGCCCAACACGTATCAGAAGTGATTTTACGCGTGAAATGACACGGCGTTGTACTATTTGCGTAGATAGAAGTAGTTATATATTGTCATTCATACTGCTATACACGGTTATTGAAAAGACAAAAGATCACGTGACTGTTACGTTGTAGGCGCGCGACGCGCGCGCGCCTGTAACCTAACCTGCCAAGGGAGGACGAAAATGTGTATCATAACGGACAGATGGCGGCTTCGTGTTCAACCCCCGGCCATGCTCTTTGTAGCGTGCGGACAGGACCTCTTTCATCTCTTATCCTCCAGTCTTCTTTGCTCTGCTTCTCTGTCATAAACCCCTAGTCCAAATGACGGTGCAATTCAGAAATTTGCGCTCACAGGACGCTGGCCGAGGCTGATCATTTTTGCTTTCCCAGTCATAGTGCTCATCTTGGCCGGTGGTGTGCTAGGGATCACAGGTTTCTTTGCAAGCCAATTTTTGCCCCACACACGATGTCGGTGACCTCGCAATCGCCGACACGCGTACACAGCGGATTGACCGTTTCTAACAGTTAGCTATACAATATATTCTCTTGTGGCACCTTTAGTCACTATCGTTCTGCTTATCATGTACGCCTTTTCCTCCGCGGGTCTCGTCCGCTTCCCACTTTCCGTCGCTAAATGGATGCCTCTTATAGTTTGTTGGTCGGCTCTCGACCGTGGATAGATGCGATTTCCCTTCTTATTATGGCTATAGCATGGCTTGGCAAGTCAAGTTCTGTCTGTATCACTCGACCGGTGCTGATCCCTCGATAGCTTTGGCAGCATGGACAAGGTTAGTTGAGGGCTTCCCTGTCTGATGTCGAACGTGTGAGGCTAACTTGGGATGCAGCGATATCAACGGGCCGACGGATTGCTTCTCGCTTGGATCGTCCAGGGTAAGGACAAGGCATGGCACTAGTGCGTAGCACATCTCTTAATTGCAACTTCTACGGGTGTTCATAAAGAATCCAATTCTCTTAGTTTCTTCGAGAGAATTTTGTTACGAATCCAAGACCGTAGAGGGCGTTTCATGGTCCATTTTTATCCTTCGTCTGTCCCGTCTTCTCTCTCTGCTTTGCCCATGCTGATGAGAGACGCAGTAACGCTTTCCTTGTTATTCGTGATCACGCTAGCCAGCAGGTCTCAAGCTCTGGGTTGGCCAGATATCTGGGATGACGACATCAACGATCTGCCGTGGTTTGGAGAGTACCCAGGATATCCCGGAGGGCCCCTCTATACACAGGGCCCTCAATTTCAGAACCCTCAATTTCAGAACCAATTGCCTCCGGTTCAAGGTGCTCAGCTGATGGTAAATGGAAGTGTCGTTCAACAGCAGCCCGGACACTCCATTGTCATCTGGCCTGGCGTTAACGGCGAACCTCCTCGGGTCGAACAAAGACCTGGGATCGTGACGCATAGCACATTATCATTGTGAAGGACCTCATTACAATCTTGCCCTAGACTCGTGCATAGAAAACCTGTGTCGAGAGTACATATCACTTGCTGTAGAACACGCCGTTTACGTTTAGAATATCAGCGATCATCATGCGCAAGTCGCGTGCAGGCCTCATGTGTGCCATCAAAGCAGTCTCAGATTGGATAACTTCAGCGCCCCGACTCCAACCACCTTATATAACAACCCTTTTGCGCCCGGGTAAGGTGCAAAATCTTTTGTCCCTACCATGTCTTTGTTTACAGGCAATCTCCGCCGATCAGCTGGAGCTGGTGAGTCGTTTACCCGCAGAACACATTTCTTTGTGAGAAGAACGACGGTCATCAGGAGTCGCATCTATCCTCACTGGGTCGCTTCTTCTATGGACACTCCCTTCGAACATGCGTATGTGAACATCTTCGGCTGCTTATGCGTTAGTACGAACCCATGACCGGTGCCCTGCCAAATGGACTCAGGAGCGTACACGCTGGCACAAACCTCAGTAGCAATCTTGGCCATCGGTTCTCTTATGGTATTGTAAGTCTAGAACCACCGCTGCTCCTCGGGTCCCTGTGTGGCTCCTATTCTACCCCTTGGAGTGAAGGAACGTGACACTGATTCTTTAATCTTTAATTTTAGTATCGTCGCCCATCATCGCAGGAGTGGCCAAGTTTTCACACAAGATCAAGAGGAAATGATCTTGATAGGCGCTTTCGGCCTCTTCTGGTTTGGTAAGTCCCAAGTCCGAGTCCGTTTTCATGTATCGGATTCCCCGTTCCGGAATGCGAATGCCGTCCCGTCTCGGAGGGCACTTTGCTTACGGCTAAGGTCACGGGTCGTCCGTTCTACTTCCTAGATCCTAGGAACCGAGGAGAGCGGTGGTGGTGGTGGTGGCTGACCCAGTGGCTGACACATGTGATTCGGTTTAGCGTTCCTCGTCGCATGGCGCGCGATACGGCAGCGGTGGAATTTCGAAGGCGAGATGGGAATGGGGGGCGGCGGCGTTCCGAACGGTCATAGACGCCAACCGGGATTCACGGGAAATGCTGGGCCTGGCAGATACAAGTCTTGGCCTTGCTCGCGGTACGACGTTGATTGTGTAGTGGAAGAGTGGTCATTCTACTGATACCACGCGGGCGACGAACGCCAAGGAGAGCCCCATTAAGATATACTGGATTTGGGATAACTCGCACCACCTTCTATGCTTGGCACATTGAGAACCTCGTGATGTATGTCGATGTACTCTATCTGTGCGGCACTTATCGGATATTTTTGTGATTTACTATAAATATTTAATTTATTAAAGTACTTGAGTCCCTCGGACACTGCTGGGGTCAACTAACCAGAAGTAATAATTAAAGGAAATTCGAGTCACCCTCGAGGGTAGCCTGCTGCTTTTTTCCTTTCACCCTTCATAACCGCTCTCTCACTCGAATCGCAGACATCTTGACTATAGACCACCTATCGTAACCATGATATGTCCATTTGTAGCCTCTCTTAATTCTATTCGTCCGCCTCACGGTGTTGCGTTTTCCACAGCACTCCCAAACGCCGCATCGAAACCGATGTCATGAAGTTGTGCGTTATGCCAGTTCCGAGTGGTCGAACCCAGTCTCCCCTGCTAACTTCCCGGGCTTTTCAGATTAGTGTCGGACTATGAAGTGACGTTGGTGAATGATAGTATGCAGGAATTCTACGTCTGGTTCTATGGCCCTACTGAGAGTGCGTGATCTCCATCCGTCTCTGCGTTCACGCTCACAAGATGGGCGCCTTCAGCACCGTTTGCCGGTGGGATCTGGAAGATCCACGTAGAACTACCTGACCAGTATCCATTCAAGTCACCCAGTATCGGCTTCATGAACAAAATCTTCCATCCCAATATCGATGAATTGTGCGGCGCACCTGCACGTGTCATACATGCAGTAGTTTTTCTGACCTCATCGGCTTTTCCAGGAGCGGTTCGGTCTGTTTGGACGTAATCAATCAAACATGGTCACCAATGTTTGGTGAGTCGTCCTCTACTGGATCTGACTGCGCTCCACCGACGTGCTAGCGCCACAGATATGATCAATATCTTCGAAGTGTTTTTGCCGCAGCTATTACGATACCCTAATCCCAGCGATCCACTGAACGGAGAGGCTGCTGCTCTGCTCATGCGTCACCCAAAGGAGTACGAGCAAAGGGTCAAGGGTGCGTGCTTTGTCACCCTCGCGGCGCAGTAGCTGAAGTATAATATACAGAATACGTACAACGATATGCAACCAAAGAGGCGGCGAATAAGACCGGTGGAGAAGAGGAGGATGAGGAGGATGAGGAGATGAGTGACATAGGGGATTTAGGGAGCATCAGTGAGTAAAGATGCGACCTTCACTTCGGCTTCGTTCCTTCATCAATTCGTTATCGCACCTCATGACGTTTATTGCCGATGCGCATCCACTATTATACGACTAGGATGAGCAGTCCTTGCCGGATACTGTAACAATCACGCCGTTCCATCCACTCCCCTCTCTACATCCACCACCTCTTTTTAATTTGGCATTTCGGATATCCTTGCCCAGGCAGATCATTATTTCTGTTCTTTCTTTCCGCCTAAGGTTGTACTTAGTATCCATCAAATTCATTGCTGTCTGCGTACAGTTGGTCATGGAGCCCCACAATGGACGGCACAAGATCGGAAAATAGGGTATGACAAGACACCGAGGATCGGAATGTCAACCCGACATAGGTGTGTCATGGGGTATGTTTGTAATAGCGGGAACGAGCTCCTCGACCTTCTTGCCGATTTCCGACACGGTCTGGGAGGACAATCACAGAGTAAGGAGTGGTTTCGGGACAGGAAAGAAAGGTGAGAGGGCTACCTTCAAGAGAGTCTCAATTTGCACTTTTACACTTTCTGTTGTGGCTGCTTGGGATTTTGAGGTTTTCAGTAGTTCTTCCTTCTCTTGTGCAAGTTCTTTGACCTTTCGGTCAAGTCTGACAAATGTGCGAAAGTGAGAATGAGAGTCAGCTATAGTAACCATTGGGGAATTTATTGAACCTCTGGCGTTCGACGAGTTCGAATCCGAGCCGGTTAAGCATGAGTTGATGTTCATCTGACAACGCATCTTCAGAATGAGCTTCTGGGGGTGAGAGCTCTATGAATTGTCCGACAGAATACATCTGGATGTCCTGGTATACAGAGCTACTCGGGCGTGAGCAAGTGGGAACCGAAAAGGGGGCGAACGATAGAGACGTACGCAAACTGACGGCATTTCTCTATCTCGCGTTCTAAATGGCGTTTTTCATAGAGAAGATTCTGGAGATAGAGGTGGGTCTGGTCCATATCGTGTCTGGCATCGGCCGTAATCTGTTTATGGGCGCGAGCGGCGGCATTGGCATCGCGATTGAGAGCTTTTAGGCGTGCAAACAGGGCGCCTGCGCGGATATTGATGGAGGCTGGGTCATCGTTCGGGGAGGAGTTGGTAGCAAGTTGTCGGAGGGGGAGGATGACCTCCTCTGGGGATTGCATCGACGTGAGCGAGATGGAATCCAGAACGGATCGGGTCGGACCGGGTGGCGGGGACCCCGCCAGCGCTTGATCGAGATCTTTTGCTCAGTAATGCACAACTCATCCGCTGATGAACCCCATTCTCTCGAACCACCATGTCGCTGCACTGCCACTCGGACTCGGGCACTATCCCTTCTATGAATTCAGTGCAGCATGAACTCAGAGACAACACTATCATAATCGGCAGGCTTTTCTCACCTCCAAGGCCCGACCCGTGCTCACGTCTTTCTCACCCTCACCAGTATTTGGCGCATCCGGCGATCTCGCAAAGAAGAAGGTCGGTACGATCGGATTTTGATCCCCCTTACACGTAGCCCTTTCTAACCATCTGGTCATAGACATTCCCTGCTCTCTTTGGCTTGTATTGTACTGGCTACCTCCCTGATGACGTCAAGATAGTCGGGTATGCACGTACAAAGATGGATCTGACTGAGTTCCACAAGCGTGTCACTCAATACATTAAAAACCCAGACGAAGACCAAAAAGTCGCTGATAAAATCGAGGAGTTCAAGAAGATTAGCACTTACGTCTCGGGCGGTTATGAGGATGATGCCTCGTTTGAGAACCTCGAGAGTCATCTCAGGGGGATCGAGTCTGGCTACAAACCAAAAGAGCGCAATCGCGTCTTTTATCTCGCACTACCCCCCACAGTCTTCATCCCTGTCGCAGCAAGGGTCAAGAAGTGCAATTATTCCGAGGATGGAGTAAATCGGATCATTGTCGAGAAGCCTTTTGGGAAAGATCTCGAGTCATCGCGCGAGCTTCTCGGATCGCTCAAGCAGTACTGGACTGAGGATGAAACCTTCCGCATTGATCATTACCTTGGGAAAGAGATGGTCAAAAGCATCCTTGTGCTTCGTTTTGCCAACGTCGCCCTGAGCGCCGCTTGGGACAAAAATTTCATCTCTAGTGTCCAAATCACGTTCAAGGAGCAGTTCGGTACTGAGGGCCGCGGTGGCTACTTTGATGAATTCGGCATTATTCGGGATATCTTGCAGAATCGTACGTGGAAGCCTCCTGTCGAGCATTTCCTCAAGTGCCGCACACTGACACTCGACTCGTCGTTTGTTCGTAAAGATCTGCTTCAGGTTCTTACTGTCTTGACCATGGAGCGGCCGGTATCCTTCGCACCCGAGGACATCCGCGACGAAAAGGTATGTACCATGACTTGACGTGATGCATGATGTTGTCATCGCGTGTCACATTTTAATTCTTACATCCACGTTTAGGTGAAGGTCCTCCGTGCAATTAAGCCGATCGAGACCGAGAACGTACTTCTCGGTCAGTACGTGGGTGCCAACGGAAAACCAGGTTACCTCGATGACGATACTGTCCCGCCAAATTCCACGTGCCCCACTTTTGCTGCGACGACACTGTGGATCAACAATCCTCGTTGGGAGGGCGTCCCCTTTATCCTCAAAGCTGGGAAAGGTAAAAACATTCCCCTCGTGATCGTTGTAATGACCACTAAGTTGACCTAACGACGTGTTTGCGGTTTAAAAAAAGCCCTGAATGACGCCAAGGTGGAAGTGCGAATTCAATTCAAGGATGTCACCTCGGGTATTTTCAAAAATATCTGTCGCAACGAGCTCGTCCTGCGCATTCAGCCCTCGGAAGCCGTGTACCTCAAGATGAACACCAAGGTGCCTGGTCTGTACACGCGCGCACTGCCGACCGAGATGGACTTGACGTACAAGCGGCGATTCGTGGAAAATAAGATCCCTGAGGCGTACGAGGCGCTCATCCTCGACGCACTCAAGGGCGATCACTCCAACTTTGTGCGCCACGATGAGCTCGATCACGCTTGGAAGGTGAGTATACCTCCCTTAAGGAAAGGTGATGGCTGCCATTACACAATGCTAAACTCATGTTCCCCATGTTCCGTGCTGTTAGATCTTCACGCCCATCTTGCATTGGATAGACGGGAAAGGCGGACAACCACGCCCCAGGCCGTCGCCTTATCCTTATGGCTCACGAGGTCCGAAGGATATAGACTCGTTCGTTGCCAAGTACGGCTACCAACGGGCGTCAAAGGAATAGTAAGCATTTTCTGTTTATATATATATATATCTTATCCTTGGGTTTAACGTACGCCCCCTCGTACACGCAGCTCATGGCCAGTTACAGATTTGGCTAACTTGTGATGTTGATGGTGAATTTTTGGATATGGTCTGTCGAGCAAGCAGAGATCGAATTTCACGCCGTTTTGTACATGTATTTGAATGCAACATATTAAAATGACAAATCATAAAGGAGTAGCTTTATTTTAGATCTGTAAACGAGCGTTTGAATGTACTACATTTGTCAAGAAATCATTCCCCCTCTTATTTTCCGCCAAGTCACTGTGAATTCTCTGTAGCAGCGAGCACAGAACTTATCACTACACGACGAACTACTACAAGTGTCCCCAATCTTTTTATTTACAGATTCTGAGATTCCAAGCTGTAGCGTACATGTCCCGATGGCAGAGCGAAGAGGAAATCGAAGGCGTTGACAAGTAATGGGATAAACAAACGGGTGATCTATTCGTTTATATTGTGTGTGCTGAGAAGCACACTAGCAAAGAGGATATGCAAGCAAAGCGACACAGACAAAGCTACCAGAGAGACAAGGCGCTAGGCGCTAGGCTCTGGCCGGAGGTGACGACGATGCTCGCGCGCAGGCGAGCGACACGCGCTGGTGATAACAGTCTGGGCTCTTGAAGCCCTGTGAACGTTCTGTCCATCCGGCAAACTGGGTCGCCAGCATTGTCATGAAAGAACGCAGCCGTTCGAGAACCACCTAAGACGAACGCGTCAGGATCAGTTCTCATACAGCTATTTCTACTAATGCACGTCCTCCTACGAACCATTGACCATTTAAACGCTCGATCCAGTGCACTACTAACCGAAGACGAAGCAGCGGCGATTTCACCGGTAAAAGTTTGGCCTTTTCGGCATCTTCGATCGGCAAGACCTGTAGGTTTTAGTCTCGATCAGCGATTGCGCATGGACAGACGCGCTTGCACAACCCGAACACAGGTAGGAAAAGAAAAATGCTGACCATAGCCATCCAGTAACAGAAGTGGGCAGGGTCGGTCGGCATGAGACCGTATGCGTAATTTAATTTCTGGACTACCCATGGCGCCGCTCCGCGATGAATTTGGTCCAAAAAGGCGCGACATGCATCCGTTAATTGTTCCATTTCCTCTGCATACGATCTAGGCGACATTGGCTCGCTTTGAGTCAAGGATGCTAGGGCGCCCGATATGGTAATGGGCGTTGTCTGAACGTCCACTTCGGCGTTCATCCTTAAGGGGAATGGGGGCGGGATCGAGACAGGGTCATCAGTGACGTCAGAGTGGACCGAAGAGTAGTCCAGGATTCTATACAAGTTTTTTTTGTTGGTTAAAGAGAGGATAAATTAGAAGGCCGAACGCCACTGTTGAAAAAAGGCGGAAAACTGCACCGTTCTATTCTCGCGACCATATATCCATCCATGGTACCGCGTTCCATGATTCGGAAAGGATAAGTGCCGCGAGTTTCGACCCTACTGCGGCCGTCAGGTAGCATCCTGACTCTCTTGATCTCGAGCATAGTCCCGAAATCGTTGCCGGAGGGTCGACCACCAGCAGTTGTTTGTGGCATGATCATACCAAAACAAGGATTTGGATTAGGTTGTTGGAAGCAGCGCCGGAGCATCAGGCGGTATCTACACGGTGTTAGCCGGGTTGTCCAAGACGGGTAAACGAACGACATACCTGGGTTCGAAGAAGTGGACGACAGTCGGCAGCCCTGGAAATGACAGCTGACAGACGAAGATTGGCGTGTCTAGACGTGAATGTCGTTCTTCTTGCTCAATCATGCGCCCGCGTTCAGAGTAGGATTCTGGAAAGGCTTGGAGAACTAGGGTTGCGAACAATGTTGTTACGTCAGAAAAAAATGGGTGAACGGGCATACTAATGGACATGATCGTCTTGTTGAACGGATGGTCCTGGAAATATGAAAATCCAGGCAGGGGCTGGCGACAGAGCGGGCATTGACCGCTGTGGTCTAAGGAGCGGTGAAGGCATCTTGTACAGAAGGTCTGACAGAACGACGGAGGGTCGGCATGCAAGAATCAGAATGAGAGGGGATCAAGGCTTACGTGTTGGCAAGGGGACGTTATGGGCTGGTAGAAGAGGGTGAGGCAGATCTCACAGGAGAGCTCTGCCAGTAGCTCCTTTTCGATCTCATCGGCGGACTGTGCAGGGGCGTCTAGCCGTCTCGGGGGCGGCAGCCGTTTCCGCCGTCGTTTTCTTGCGCTCATACGGGCCGGACCCTGCTGCGATCCATCGGAGCTAACTTGACGGGGAATCGATGAGTGTCCTTCGCCTGTGTTCGCGCTAGAACCGGCGATGAACGCTTGGGTGGTAGAAGAATCTCGGGTGTCCAAGATCTCCTCGTCAGTCTGCGAATCGCTGCCAGAACCGGAGTCGGCACCCGGGCGATGCTGAGGAGACTGAGCTTGATGCTGTTGGTCGTATCGATGGATGATCGCGGTAAGTTTGTTGACGGTGACGTCAACGCGAGAGTCAGGGATGGCAGCAAAGGCCGCGTCGTGGTCTGGTTGATGACCGACGGCGGGGTAGACGGTGACATGGGAGAAAGGGGGCATGTCAAGGGCAGGGGCAGGGGCGGCTGGAAGAGCGGTGCAACCTTGAAGAGGACAGGGAGTCAAACGAAGGCGGATGGGAAGGGGAGAGACAGGAAGAGAGACATGTTTTGCGCAGACAGTGTGACCACAGTAGAGAGTGACAGGAGCTGTCAAAGTAGAGTGGGAAGGACAGAGAGGACAGCGGAGGAGAGGGAGGAGAGGGGACATGATATGAGAGGGGGTGGGGGGCGCCAAGAGGATACGTTGAATAGCAGCATTGTTAATGTCGGTGATCTTGTTCTCGGTCTTATTATAATCGCTCGGCGTTGTCGCTGTCGGGGAGGGGCAGGCAGCGCAGGGCTGTCGTGGCGGCAGGAACGGGATCAGGATCGAGCCTCGATCTGGAAGGAAGAGATCGTTGATCCTCGGCCCCACCTCTTCCACCATGTCTTTCGATCCCCCCCGTCTCCTCCTCCCCACCGTCCGCACGCCCCGTCCCCTCCCCCAACAGCAGAAGTCCCCAAAGTTAAAGCCCTCCTCCTCCTCCAGATCAAGTCGCACCCGCCTTGTCTCGCCCCAGCCCCCGCCAGACCCACAGGAGCCACATCTCACAACAGGCCAAGTCTGGCTCGGAAAGAATGCATCCTTTGAAATCGTACAAGACCAGCTGCAGCTCGACGGCTTTCAACTCTTTGCCGTAGAGAAGTGGTCCGTTCTCCTCTCCGCATCCCTCTCTTGCACCTGTGAGCCTAACATATGCCAGGGTCACAGAGAGGACAAGGCCCATCGTAACTTTGACTGTCTACACCGGAAATCCCCTTGACAAGGTCACTTGAACACTCTCGGCCCCTCCAAGTCTGATGTCACCCCTCTACATAGATCACCGTCACCGCTCTCAGTCCCTCGTCTGCGCTCAGGCCAGAGGCCGCCAGGGCCGAGTGGGATAGAGTTATCCATGATCTACGCCAGGTCGGCGCTCGGCCTCGAGACGTGAGTCTCGCGCGCTACGCTCCTCGCATATACTCTGACCGCTCCCCCCTTTAAAGACAGGATATGGGACCCTCATGGTTACCTCTCTTGCCAACTTTCGATCAGACTATACCATCGTTTCTATCCCTACTGGTTTCTTCCTTGAAGCTCGTGGTCAATTGTACACCAATATTAATATCCTCCGTATGGGCTGCAGCGGCAGAATGGCTGTGACTCTGGAAGAACCCAGGCAGGCACATCCCGACTCAGATCGCTTGCAGAGGGAATGATGTCTTTCCCACAGGGACACTACCAAGGACCGCTTCATCGCCATGTATCGCATGAATGACAAGATCCGATCCTCCGACCTCTTTGGCACCACCATTCTCGAACTCGTCAAGATAATTCAAGCTGCGCTCTCCCTCTTTGGCATGTTTAGCCCATGTCAGGATGACCGGAACGGCCTCTTATGTGATCTCACCGTTGACGGCATTCAGCGTTGGGTGACCGAAATCGGAGAACCGCACATGGGTGTCGAGGTATTCTCGTTTTTCTCGTTAATCCACCCCTTTTCTCATTCGTACAGCCAACGGAGAGAGTTGCGGATCCCATAGTGGTATGCGCTCTTCTCACCCAAGTCTCCAACGTCCGTAACAAGCTGCACGCGCTTGGGTTTGGCAATGTGTGTCCCCTTCCCTCGTCCCACTTCGGTGTCTCATCCACCGCACAGCTTATCCCGAAGGAACCATTTCTGGATCCTCAGAGCTTCCTCAGAGCCGTTTCTGCCTTCCAGTACCCTCGTCTCTCTAGTTCTTCGTCTCCCACAACCCTCTTGACCGATAACGTCATCGACGCTATTGATACCGCTTATTCCAAGTCTCGTACAACAGAGCCGTACAAAGTTCACCGCAAGCTGTTGAATAAGCTGGATGATTTGACCACTGACCTGCGCACCTCCTCCGGTCCGAAACACATCAACCCGACCGATATTGACCAGTTCGTCTTTTTTGCAGAAGTCAAGGCTGTCAAGGACGGCGTGCCTAGTCTGAAATACTTGTGGAGTGGACGAGCTGACATACTTGCAGCCAAGAGGAAGGAACGGTCATGGAGCGATGGCGAAGAAGACGATGGACGTGATCGGGAAGGCAAAGAAAAGTCGGAGACGATCGAGGAGTTGTCAGTGGGGGATGAGGCTGACCTATCTAGGGCATGGAGTGGCAAGAGGGTGCAGCGGAAGATTGAATCTTGGGCTGGGTGGGCAATATCCTCTTTCTAACTCTCACTAAACGAGCGTGCTTGACACGTTGCCTAGGTTGAGTCGGCAAATGAAGCGGAGCACCGATGGCGGTCAGAGGAGTCACCGTTCAACCCTCGTCAATGATTCCCTGTTATGGAGTCCCACCATTCCAGAGGTTATCGTGTCCAGGTACGTCTCGCTGCTCTTTCCAGTTGTGTCATGCATATTGGAACTTCTTCTAGGGACGGCGAAGACGAAATACTCAGTAGTGGTCAGACATCACCCATCTGTAAGCCTCTCTTCTTGCCTTTCCTGTTACCGAGTCCTCGCTGATGACGCATAGCACAACATCAGGCCAATTTTCTTGGCATTGGCCCATCTGCCGCTGACACTTCTACGTTGAGTCTCTCTGATTACGAACGGCGCGTGTCAGAGTTCAATAAAATTTGGTCTGGGAGGCCATCTGCGGCTTTTCGTGTTACCAGTTGGTCTGATACAAGAAGTGCAAGAGGCGATGCAAATCCCAAACCAGGATATCAGGGCTGGGGCGGAAGTAAACATCTTGCTCGCGATGGGGTAGCCGAAGAATTACCAGGAGAAGGAATCAGAGGAAAGAAGGGGACATATAGATGTGCAACCATACAAAGGTGAGGATTTGGGACTTTGGGACTTTCGGATGAGAAATATTCCCTCTTCATTATTATCTGAGAAGATAAATGCTTTCTAGACGCAGAAGCTTCGATGATGCTTCTGGCTTGCCCCGGTCTCATCTACTCCCTGTCCAACGCATGAAGATTGATGTCGAGCTCTGTGGTCAGCTGCTGGTTATGCGACGTCGTCAACAACATCTCGAAAGCGTGGTTGCGTGTCTGCGTATCCTCACTTCCCGGCTATCCCAAACCAACGCCTACCTCCGCGAAGACTATGAGACACATCAGCCGGAGCTCACCAGCGCCGAATCCCGCATCAAGATTATTGCGGAAATCGAGGGTGCACGCGATAAAGCATACACGATGTTGCAAGAGACACATGCACTCTCCTATGAAGCGGCACAGTTTCACGTGCCGAGTCTCTGGCACTCTGTTGCTTCCCAGCGACAAAAGGTATTCGAGATGCGCTCGCGTGTCTTTGATACCGGACGACGTGCATCCGGCTCGGGCAAGTTCAATAGAGTGCTCTGGACGCTCGACGGACAGGAAACGCATGTGGACTGGGCGGGACGTACAGAAGAGGAAGTGATTGAGGAGCACGGACTACACGACATGCAATTGCTGGAGGAGGAAGAGGAAGAAGAGCGTGAGGAGCGTGAACGAGAGGCAGCGCCTAAGCCTCCACCTTCGTGGCTGCTCAAGCTGATCGCTAGCTGGGGCAACCGTTGGGGTAGTCGGAAGAAGGCCGACGATACGGGGACAAAGTCGCCTCCGATCGTAGACGGGGACAGGGGCACGCTCTCTTCCCCGTCGGAGAGTGGCGCGACATCGCCCGTGCCTAAGTCACCTACCCAGGACCCCGGTGAATCAGTCGAGCCCACACACGCACACGACCAATGAGAGTCTGGGTCTCTCTTTCTTGTTCTCGGGCAAACCGAAACCGACGGAATGGTATATCGTTTGTCTTAGATAGGCGACATAACTGAAAAAAAAAAACACAAAATGATGCCATGCCCTACTTTTTGACTACCTTCCCCTGTGTCTTGCGCAGATTACGCTTGCGATCCCGCTCCAAAAGCTGTGTTCAGATCGCGTCAGGAGACAAGAACGAAAGCCAAAATATAAATGTAAAGAGTGTGGTGAATCACCTTTTGTTGCTCCGCTGCACTCAAACGGGCAATGCGCTCCTCCTCCGTTCGGCGCTTCGCCGTGAGTTTAGCATCAGCTGCCTCTTCCCGGGCTTCTCGCTCAGTCTCATCCTTGAGGGTCTTGGCAAAGTTTTCACGCGTTTTCTTTATCTTGCTTTTAGTCTCCGGGCGGATGTTGATTTTTTCGAGAGCGTCAATAAGGCCAAAGACGGCGGATACGAGGGGCGTGGAGATGTCGACATGGGATGTTGGGGGTACAGCCAAAGAAAGAATAACGTGCTTTGCTCTGTTTGCGGAAATGACGCTAGGGCGGACACGGGGCTGGTCGGTGATCTGCGAGGTGTGATCAATTAAAGAAACGGATCCGGGTAAAGAAGT
>WNFQ01000130.1_pt1 | contig 46735 bp, 49 predicted proteins | sample 5400171 | NCBI WGS metagenome assembly WNFQ01 (sample SAMN13153356, study PRJNA577476) | soil metagenome | isolation source: 20 cm soil under Madrone tree | place: USA:California | collected 2016-06-14
AGAGGCGCGAATTCTTTCTTTCCGAGCCACCGGCCTTTTTTTCTGCGATTGAAAGTAGAGAGGGGCGTATTTGCGAATGTTCTCTTTCTGGCTCTGGATCCTGTTTTCGTTAGCCGCGTTGCTGAGGGGCTGGAGTTAGGCGCAGACCGTATTGAACTCATTGAGAAGCGAGGAGGTACCGACCCTACACTTCAGCACATTGCTATGGCATTGCGGGCCGGAGTCCAGACCGGCGATGCCCATGACCGCATGTATGGGGAGGGATTATCAACAGCGCTCGCCGCTCATCTCCTACGCGAATATGGGGCGGCACCGATTAGGCCGAAAAGGCAGAATGGTGGGTTGCCGCGAGCAAAGCTGGTGCGTGCTATCGAATATATTCGAGATCAACTGGATGCAGACTTAACTGTTTCCGGGATTGCTCGGGCGGTTGGCATGGGTCCCGATCACTTCGCCAAGCTGTTCAAAGAGTCTACCGGCCGGTCGCCTTACCGGTTTGTCGTCGAGGCCAGGGCGAGAAAAGCGAAGGAACTTCTGAGCACAGGCAAGTTCACCATCAGCGAAGCTGCACACCTTGTCGGTTTCGTCGATCAGAGCCATCTTACACGTCATTTCAAAAGAGTTTTCGGCTTACCTCCTAAGCGGCTGCTGAGTCGGAGAAGGCCACAGATTGTGGTCTAAAATTCTAGTGCTTGCGTCGTGCCGTTATGCACCGCCATGACCCGGTCCTGCCGTGCATAGGCAGGCTCTGCCCGCCATTCTACACTCCACACTACCAGCTCGTGGACGCATACAAACGGCGTGGAATTGGCGCTGATGACAAATTAAATCATCGCCGGCTTCGCGTTTGTTCTGAAAACGGTTTTCTACCAAAGAAACCACGAGAAGCTCCAAGAGGATCACCAGGTTTCGCCCTCTATTCCCGCGAACGTTGAGAGCGAGGCAAACTTGTTTCGCTGTCATTCGAAACATTGAATGCCAAGAAGAAGAGGGGTTACTATGAGTTCCAAGTCTGTAAAATTGGTTGATTGCGGCTCTGAGGTGAGCGAACCAAAAGTTACCGTAGCTACAGCGCCAAGCCGCGTTGGGGCGACTACGGATGTAAACCTGGTCGCGGCTGCCACCGCGCTGATTCCCACATTGCGTTCGCGCAGTTCGGAAACGGATGCGCTAGCTCGCCTCCCAGACTCCACAATTGCTGACCTCGAGAAGGCGCACCTGTTCGACATGCTCGTCCCGAAGATATATGGCGGACTGCAATGCTCTCTTAGAACCTTCATGGACGCGGTGGTAGAACTGGGTCGAGGGGACGGTTCTGCGGCGTGGACGGTTGCTTTGCTCTCGTCTAGCACCTGGATGGCGGCAACGCTCTATCCAAAGCACGTTGTCGACGAAGTATTTTCCGGCGGAAAGTTCCGTACAGGAGGTGTGCTGGCCCCACGCACGGTGAAGGCAAAACGTGTCGATGGTGGGGTTTTGATCGAGGAAGGATCGTGGAGTTTTAATAGTGGTGTTGACCATGCTCAGTGGGATATCTTGGGCATTCCCATCTTTGACGAGTCGGGGCAATTCATCGATAGCGGTTCCGCGTTGATTCCCGTATCGCAGGTCACCTTGTTGCACGACTGGGATACCATCGGCTTGCGAGGTAGCGGGAGCACCAGTGTCGCGGTAAAAGACGTGTTTGTCCCGAACGAACGCATTGCGCTGCTCAGCAAAACTCTGCAGGAAGATTATGCCTCCACTCATCTACGTGATGAGCCGTTGTACCGGCTGGCGTTGATCCCTTTTCTTGCGACCAAGCTCGTGTTTCCAGCTTTGGGGATCGCGAAAGCCGCCCTCGAACTGTTTTTAGAGAAAGCACCACATCGCGGCATCGCGTACACCTGGTATGAGAAGCAGGACGAAGCTGCGATCACGCACCTGCAAGCCGGAGAGGCATCCGCCAAAATCGACGCAGCGGAACTTATGCTCAGGCGCTCCGTCGACGTGCTCGAAGCGAGTGCTGCCAGCGGTACACGGATGGCACTGGAGCAGCGTGCACGTATCCGCCGAGACGCTGGAGTTGCCAGTCAATTGATTTGGGAAGCGATGGATCTGCTGGCCGGGGCGTCGGGAGGTTCGTTTGCCTACACCAAGAATCCAATGAATCGTCTATGGCGCGATGCGCGTGTCGCCGGCATGCACGGAGGTCTAAATGCCAGCGCCAACCTGGAGCTTTTCGGCCGCATTCTATGTAAAAAGGAGCCGAACATCCCATTGCTTTAATTGGCTTGGCAATGATGCGGCCATCATTGCATGACGATGATCATGGGTTGATCTGATATCGGCAGGCCGGCAACAGTGCATTGGTTCCCGCTTTGAGACCAGCTGTACGAGGACAGGGGCACCTGAGCTCCGGTCATTGCTTTCATCACGTAGGGTTGCGTATACGGATGGGGAACAATGAACGTGAGTTGGCACGTGCTCGCCGCTGGTGGAGTGCGCGGGTCATGGTTCCCGAACCAGAAAGCTACGACCGTTTTGTTGATCGAGCCCTGGTAGGCGAAGGCCTTCACGTCAGCCACATCCCCGTTTGCGACCGCGTTGACAGTCACCAAGCTGGTCCCGCCCCGGACACCGGCTAAGGTCGATATGATCTGTTGCACCACGTAAAACGCCGTTTTAGGTGTTGTCGGATTGCTGGAGCACACACCGTAGAGCTCTGGACCGTTATCTTCGAATTCGTAGAAATTATGGTCCTTATTGGCATTAGACATTACCAGTCAACAAGTCTTGACAGACGCGATTCGCTACCGTGCCACCGCCGCTTTCAGAAGCCCGGGCAAATTCCTCTCAGTTTCGAAACATGACCTTGTTCATCGTGGCGAATCGTTACATAGCAAGGAACCGAACTACGGTTATCAATTCCTACGTAGCTTGGCTACGCTTCCGGGTCATCTGATCTCGCCAAAGGCGGAAAATGTATCCGCGTTCCAATACACGGCTCCGTCCAATGCTTCGATCGTTGGCTTTTTCGGCAGGTCGGGAAAGTATCTAGATGCGATCGGAGTTTTGTTGCAGTAGTCGTCACGACGAATAAAGACTTACTTCCAAAATCACGTCCGCGCGGCCCGCCTGCTGTTTTCTAGATTCCTTGTAGGTGATCGGAATGGTAAACACTCCACTAACGGATCGCTTGAAGTTCCATTGACTCTTCACCCAACGTTCCGCGGACTGGGCCAGCCATAGCGGTGAATCCGAGACTGTTTTCGTCTCGCTAATCACACCTTGCTCGACCCGGACGCGAAGCAGAACGCTTCCGCTGACGTGCATTTTCAAGGCAATGGGGGGATATTCTGGTGTTGGAGACTTCAGCGTAACACTATTGGCCGGGATTCCGACAACAACCATTGGACGCATCTCGGTCGCCTGGGATACCAACGCAGGAACCAACCAGAAAGCGGCGGTTGCGGCAACTGCAACAAGGCTACGATAGAACTGATTTTTTGACATGTGGATCCTTAACTTTGGCGTACATAAGCACCAATGTCGGAGCAGCACGCCGCTTACCGCCCGAGCTGCCGTATTCATTGTCCGAACGGATTGAGCGAACGTTAGGAAGAAACCCTCATCGAGGGAAATACCAGTTCACGTACAGTTCGGCCACACCGAGCATAACTCGCCAATGAGCGAATCGCTGCGCCCGAGCTTTACCACCTCAGCTCGTCGGGTATCGCGAGAGATCCGCCTTGCTCAGTCCCCTGCCGCAAGTCTGGACGCTCGGCCAGCACTTGTTGCCAGCATCCATCAAAACTTTGCCCGGTGGCCCGCTGCCGAGCTTTGAAGATCTCCGAAAGCTGAATTGGCTTCAAAGGGGTTAGCCAACAAATCTTGACGGACTCGATTCGGCCTTCAGGTTTAAGGATTCGCCACCGCGCGACCACCGCTTTCAGAAGACCTGGCAAATTCGACTCAGTTTCGAAGCGATTTGAAAATAACCTCGGTAATCGCCCCGATCGTTACATAACGAGGGACGGAACTACGATTATAAACCTCCACGTAGCTTGACCACGCTTCCGGATCATCTGGTTCCGGGAGAGGCGGAAAATGAATATAGTCCGGGTGCTCGACATTATACTGACCGCTCGATTCCGTAACGAGGGTGAACGGCCGAAATGGCGACGCCTTGGCTATTGTTTGTATAATAATTCGTCGCGGTTCATCACTGGTACCCTCCAGACGTTTCAAGATAACTTTCTGTAGCCGAGATTCCAAGCCATCGATTCGGTTTCAACGCAACTGGAGTTCAATATTTTCGCAAGCCTTTCTTCTAACTAAGTTGCCGACTGTTTTTGGAGTCCAGTAATCTTATCCTTGAAAGCATCGGCTGCGCCGACCTCGCGGAACTTGCAAGCTTCCTCGAGGGAAATCACGCCGGCGGCAGCTTCTTCGACAGCCTTCTTAAACAGTGTGATTTCTCCTTTGGTTTCCAATATCCGGCGGAGTTGAACGGCTGGCGCTTGTTCCTGGATGGCAATCTTCACTTCGTCATCGACGATAAGCGCTTCAAAGATTGCTTTTCGTCCGCTGACACCGGTCTGCCGGCAGAAATCACATTTGCGTCCACGACGGAGAGCGCTCGCTCCGCTCAGCCAATTTGGATGAATTCCTAATCGGATAAGCCGCTCCGCCGATGGAACCGGTTCTTCGATGTAGCAGCGGGGACAGACCTTTTTCACCAAGCGCTGCGAGATCGCCATCTTCAAGCTATCGGCAACCATGAAAGGCTGAGCTCGAAAAAGGAAAAAACGGCTAGGCACCTCGCAGACAGAGTTAGTGTGCAACGTAGAAATGGCCCGATGCCCTGACGAAGAAAGGCGCATGAGAGCGTCCGCGCTTTCCTCGTCACGAATCTCTCCCATCATGACGCGTGCCCATATGGCATAGCTGTAGGGACCGTCGTCATCGATTTGAGTTTGGCTGATATTCTCAAGAAGCACCTCGATTGGTGATTCAGCAGTGAGCACATTGTTTTTCAGCGCGTCGATGGATCGTAGGATGCTATAGATCGTCGTTGTTTTTCCGGAGCCAGTCGGGCCGCACAAAATAAGCAGACCATTATCACCGTTCATTAGGTCATCGATCGCTTTGGCGTACCAGGAAGGCATTCCTAATTCCGACAGAGTCTTGACGTGCCGCTGATCGCGCTGCAATCGCAACACGGCCTGTTCTCCCTGCGACTGATAAGAAGTATTTACGCGAAAATCGTAGCGTTGATCGCCGATCTTAATCGGAAAAGTGCCGTCCTGCGGCAGGCGCATATATTGGATTTCCAGACCGGAGATCACTTTGATTCGAGAAATCACTTGCTTCGCTATTCGGCCAGGGAATTCACCGTTCTCATCACACCAATCTCCGTCGACTTTGTATCTTACCCGAAGCCGTTGGGGAAACTCTTGAAACATGATGTCGCTCGCTCCTAGATCCACTCCCTTGTAAAGGATGGAATGGACGAACTTAATGACCGCTTGTTCATCGGCCTCAGATCGGACTGTTGATTCTTGGAGTTTCTCTGCCTGGATAATCTCGAGCGGATCAGCGTCGTACGTTTGATGATCAAAGCCAATCATCGCACGCACGATGCCAGCAGTGTTGATCGCTTTGCTCTCCGAAGCCGTAATGAAACGCTGCAACGGAATCGGGTCGGCAAAGGCTTGCTGTACGGAGAAGCGGTGCCGAAGAGTTCCTTCAATTTCCGCTTTGGTCGACGGATCGAGCGGCTTCGCAACCGCTAACGTTAGGAGTCTTTTGCCACAGTAAACAGGGCATGCTTGATACCTTCTTTGGAGAACCGGGCTGAACCAATGGTTGATTTTTTCCACCGGCATCATCCCGTCTAAATCGATCCACGGAATACCTCCATTTTTGATTTCGCCTTCTATCCGCCTGTCAATAGGTTGCGAATCAATGGCGTTAACGAACTGCTTGATTGTCTCGCGCAAAAGTCTCGGCTCGGACCAGACAATCCCGATCCGTCGAACTCCCCAGAATTGGTTGAGCAATTGGAACTCGCGTCGGTCTACCAAGGTTTCCAATCCGGGAATCCATGAAGCGACGGTGAGCTCTGAATCTCGCCGAGAGACCGGTACCAGAGGAACGGTCAGCGGCGGAATTTGAATATTTTTTGGTGAAGCTCCCAGCAGGCTCGAATCAAATGGTATAACCGGGTTCTCTCTAACCATTTTGCCGAGGAGGACATTCAGGTCCAAATCGGTCGTTCCAGCATACCACTCTAAGAATGATTCCCGCTGCCACCGTAGCATTGGTTCGAGGTTATTCTCGGATGCAAAGAAGTCAGAAATGATCGAAACATCGGTCTTCGATTCACTGAACCCAAGCAGCTTCGCGAGATGGTCTAGGATAACAATGTCCAGCTCATTGTAGCCCTGGTATGGGAGTGTTGATTTTACGATCATGCCGGCAGAAGAAAACAGATTCAAGGTGGACCCAGGAAATCGTTCGCCCAATTCGCGGGTCGGGTCTGGACGTCTTGAGCGGTGATAATCGAACAAGGAAAAGCGTCGCCGACCACATTGAAATCTCCGGCTATCACAATCGGATTTGGAGTGACGATCGACAAGGGACCGCTCAGTTTTTGTGCTCCTCGGATTAGAACGACTGCATTCGCAGACGGTTTACCAGTACCATCTTGAGCCACCAAGAACACCGACGTGAAATTTCCTGATAGTTTTTTGTAGTTAAAGGCCAACAATATCTGTCCGGGATTGTCCTTATTCGGGTAAGCAACGAGGGGCACCGATTCTTTAGGGCGACCTTCTCCCGGGCACAGTTTGGAATACGACGCGCCATTTCTTCCAGTTACCACCATTCGATATCCGATCTTGTCGTTGAACGTACCCCCAACGTAAGCGACCACGGTGAGATCGCATTGTCTCTGGAGCAAATCGAAGTTCAGACCTCGCCTGGAACTCGTGTCGTATATTAGGTCCAGAGGAGCGCACTCGACCGGCAGTACGTCACTAGTAATAAGCCTCGAATCAAATTGAGTTCGGGCATACGCCAAGAAATCATGGGGCGAGCCGGGAGTCGGGCCGGCCATTTCAGTATTCATTGATACTCCGATCAAACCGCTTGGGCTATCGACATCCGTAAATTGAAGCGAGCCTGAATCAAAGGTAACTTGATCTTTCGAAACCACCGGAAAAGCAGAAGAGAAACCAGCAGCAATCCTGATCGTCGATTGGGAAAAGACTCTTCCCACATTGGTCCCAAATGGGGTCGGTGCGATCACGAAGGGATCGCCGGCAGAATAGACAGTAAACTGCGAAACCGGAATTTCCCGGATCGCAATCTGGGGCCTTGCTGTCAACTGAACATCGGAGAGCCTCTGCTTGTTATTTGATACCGTTTTCGACAGCGCAGTTAGATCGAGCAATTGCACTCGAGCCACGGCCGCTTCAAACGGGTCTCCGTTCACAAGAGACGTGAGATTTGCTCTATCTTCCAATCGTACGATTGGAACCACAGACAGAGTAGCGCTATCGCTGTGCCCTACCAGTGCCTTATCAAACGAAAACGACTGATTTGGATCCACCGTCCCGAGATCAGCGAATCCGAGGCTGATGAGCTGCATGCGGACCTGCTCTTCCATTTCCAGGATGCCCTGTTCCGTCGTTATTAGGCGTTGATCTTGCTCGAGCGTCCTGGCCGACCGTTCGCGGAGGTTATCGGCAAAGATCAAATACGAGACGGCAATCATAGCGGCGATGGCGACGGCTGCGAGCACCAAAACCAGCGTCGAACCAGATTTTTGACGATTGCTCCATCGCATAAAATCTTACCTCTGTGCATATCTACCGCATTGGAAGCGGAAGGCCGTATACGTTGAACGGAACCAGATCCAGCGAGGTAGTTACGTTCCAGTGAGCTTGGACAATGCCAAGGTTTGTATTGAAAAGCGACGCGTTACCCGTCGTGGCCACATGGTCAAAATATCTCGTTCGCGGATTGCCACCATGAAGCTGCGTATAACTGATTTGGTTTCCTACCAAAGCAAATTCCTCGACCAGGCTCGGCCGCCTACAGACCAAGAAATTTCCTTCGGGTTCACCTGGAGCGAGTGATGAGTCAAACTTGATGCCAGGCTCCGCCGCATAGATCTGAAAGGCAGTTGCGCTCTGGATCGACACCGACATTGTCTCAGCCAAACTTTCGTGCTGTGCTTCAAGAGCGTTTGCGCCAAGCACCTTCAACTGTCGAATTGCCGCTGTAAGCATGAACCCAGTAGCCGCTCCGATAATCACAACTGCAGCGACCAACGCGGCGAGCATCTCTACCAACGTGAAGCCTAACTCACTATTTTTGTGGCTCATAATCTTCATGGAGTAGCAGTTGGAGTGGGCAATGGATTCAGTGCGACAGTTTTTGTGAAAGTCTTGGCGGCCTCACTACTGTACCCAGGAACGATATACGTAAGCGTGATCTCGCCACTCCCTGGCGGAGAGATTATCGAATACTGAATCAGATCGTCATATTGTGGATTGCTTTTTGAACTGTTGCTTTTCAAAGGATGATATAGGAAACCACTCAACGGATCTTGAGGGGCATACCCTTCAGGCAAACTAGTATCGCTAAGCGGTTTAGCACTTTTCGGAGCAAAGGTTTGAAGTTCATAATATTCTCGCAGGATCCGGTCAGCTCGGTGATCTAATCGGGCTAACAAAGCTTTGTAGTCGGCAAGTCGCCAGACCGCGGTAACGCCGATTGCGGCCACAGACAACAGCACGCAGGAAGCCAGGACTTCGATAAATGAAAATCCCCGCGAATGACGACAGTTATTCATCCCCATCTTGCGTGGATTTTTGGGATCGAATCTCTTTTCCAGCGCCATCCACGGCCAGCGGAGGTTCCCCCGGAAGATCGGAGGAATCGTCAAGAATTCGCTTTTCGCTGCGACCAAGGCGGTCCCGGCGCTGGTTAGTCGGCGGTATAATTGTCGGCGACACGATGACGATGAGGTTTGTTCGCTGACTCAAATGTGATTTTGTTCGGAACGCATAGCCAAGCACCGGTATTTTGGAAAGGCCCGGAACACCATTCTGATTAAAAGTTGCGCTGTCCTGCAGGATTCCACCGATCACCGCGGCTTGCCCGCTCTTGATCGTAATGTTTGCGGTAGTACTTCGGGTAGAAATGATTGGGATTTGCGTAGTTGTGCCCGGCTGGGCAGCACTCGTTCCCGCGATCGTCGAGAGCGTCGGATTCAGATTCATGTCCACCAGGCCGCCCTCCAAAATGCGAGCCACGACATCAATGGTTAATCCGGTAGTAAATGTATAGGGAGTCGTGCTGGGTCCATAATTTTGGGTACCGGGAGTCTGCAGGAAGATAGTCTGTTTGGTATCTGACCTGATTGTGACTGGCATGCCGCTCTTTGCGACCGTCATTGGAGAGTTATTGCTGCGGATTCGCCCTTTAGCTTGCAAAGCTTGGACTACAATTTGGACATCCGAGAGGTTCAATACGAGGCCATTCGAAAAGAAGGATCCTGGAGCGAGAAGCTTTCCCGTCACCGTCTGAAGATTGTTGGCTGGAGGTATGCCAGCGTTGCCGGTCAGAGAGAACTTGGCTCCCTGCCCGCTTTGCAAGCCAAGCGTTTGACTCCAGTCAATTCCGCCGCCGATGGAATTGGTATCATTTACCTCGATCACATACGTCTTGATGAGGATCTGCTGTTCTCGGCGATCCAGTCGCTGAAGTTCAGCGCTCACGAGCTCTTGCTGATCCGGAGTAGTTCGAACCACAAGAGAGTTGCTGCTGCGCTCGACAAAAACCGCGCTCTGCCCACTCTTCTGAAATCCGCCGCTAGACAGCGGCGCGTCGAACGGAGAACCAGGCTCATAGCGTGGGCGACTTTGGTCAGATCCGGTACCGCTCGAGACCGCCAACGCATCTTGCGTCACGTTGGTGTTCTCGGGTTTAGGGTAAACCGGGAAATTAGGCGCCGCCTGATTCACCTTAATTCCTAGGAAATTGGCGATGGGTTGTAGAAGGAATTCCGCCGGCTGATTTCGAATCACGTAGCGCTTTGTGACGTAGAAACTCGGACTATCAATATCCGATCGACGTAAGGTGTACTGTTGGCCATCAGTGACGACTTGAAATCCACGGGATTGAGCGATCTGATAGAACGCTTGAATAGGTGTGAGGTTGGTCAACGTAACCGAGATTCGCTCGTCTGCAGGAATGTTAGGCTCGATGTAATTCACGCCGGCTTGTTCAGCGAGAATCCTTAACACTCGAGCTATGGGTTGATTGGTGTACCGATGAGTTCGCGGTTTGTCCGCGGGCATCCGCGCCGCAGCTGCCGCTTCCGAATTCTCGCGTTCCCGCAGGAGTCTTTCAATCTGGTCAACCACCGTGTCGTTTGGTTGATTGCCTTCACCAGAGATTGACGGAGCATTGGTATTTTCGCCCGGCGCCGCTGTTGGACTCGGACTCACGTCAGGTAAGTCTTGACCCAAGACGAGCGCCGGTAGTAAAGCGGCAAGAAAAAGGATTCTATTCATCGTGTTCCACTGAAGGTTTCCTTCGTTCTAGCTGGATCGGTTCCGAGACATAATCACCGAGGTAAGGAAGCTTGCAGAGCGCAGACTTGAATCCTGGAAGTAAAAGCGTGACGCCAGTGCTTTGAATCTCACCTACCTCAACAAAAATGCTCTCTGTCTGCCCACCCGTCTTTTCCAGGGGGAGACCGTAAGTTTTTGCGAGTTCTTCCAATTGCAGCAGTTCGTTCTGACCGATTGAAAGCGGGATCTTCTCTCCTTGAGTGAATGGAACACCATTAATCAGCGCGATGCCCCGAGTCGCTGCATCACCAGTACTAACCCCCTCAACGAATAGTTCCTTTTTAATGGCTTGAATAATTGTATCCAGATACTGTTGGGCGGCTTTCGTCGTAAATGACGCACCCGGATCTGTCCCACCACTGACCAGAGTTTGCTTGGCGTCAGCACTTATAAAGGGATCCCGGCTTTGCGGCACGTAACGAAACACATACAGGTCTGGTAGTCTCGGCAGGATGACTTCGCCTGACCTTGCGGAATCAGTAGAACATGCCAAAACGAATATCAACAATGTGAAGTAGGTCTTCATTTTCCGCTCAGCAATCGCACTGTGAGTCGGCCATCAAGATACGTCGGCGTGGTAGAGAAAGCAGGAACCGCGGCAGGCCGGTTCAGAACGACCTTATCGAAGTAGAGGAACGCATTTGAGTTTTCCAGCTCTGCGATTAGGGAAGCTGCTCTAGTAAACTCCAGAGTCGAAAACCCGGCGATGTAGATTGTAGCGATCTCTCCATTCGGAACACGAGACGGTTGAGTTACGACGCCCATCTCTGTCAGGCGACTAATGACGAAGGGCTCCTGCTCGATCGCTTCTCGATTGGCAGTGGGAGGGCGATTGGTCGAGCTCTGGCTCAGTTCTAAACTCCTCGTCCTCGCGACCGATTCGTTCAAGCGGGCGAAGAGGGCATTGATTCGCGGCTGACTTACCTTTAGGCCATCAATCTCTGCTTCTAGCCTACCATTTGCTTGGATCTGAAGCTGATTAGCCACCCTTAGGGCTTCGAGATCAGACCAACCTCGGACGAGAAAAAAAATCTCTCCTGCCAACAGGAAAACCACCAAAGCGCCGAGCAAGGCAATCGTGAGGGGAGCGGATTTCATCGTTGATACGGCTCACAAGGAATCAGGTTCAGAGATCTTAGTGAGCCCTAGACTCCAGTAGTTACCAGTTGGTTTGATCGAGTATTGGATTTGAATAGGAATTAGTCCGTCTGACCGCTTATCGAGCTGCGAGGTCCGCGAAAGCTCTGTACCTGGCGGGAGAATCTTCGCTAGGCTATCCTTAAAGCGGTCAATCGCACCCGCACTGTCCGGCTTAGCAGTTGCTTGCAAGAGCAGCCTATAATCTTTCGGTACACGATAGGTACCGTCAGTAACTGGAACTACCTGATAGTTGCCAGTCTCTATAACGACGGAGTCAAGTACGACATCCGGAGGAATTCCTTTTTGGATGGCCGAGAGAATAGCACCGCTGGGAATACGGCTACGCAAAATCGGCTCCCATTGCCGGATTTGACTAAGCTTTTGGCGTACATCATGAAGATTCGCGTTCCGGCTTTGTAAATCTACTGCTCGGATCCGGTTTTGTGATTGGATCGCTGACTGCTCTTGGAAACGGTTCCAAAGAAGGCATCCAAGAACGCCTAGAGGTAACTGCAAAAATGCGAGCACAATCAGCAAAAATCCGGCGGCGCGAAACCCTCGGTCATGCTTATATCGTTGCAGTATGATTTTCTCCGGAGAGACAAAGAGATGCTTCATATGACTTTGGCTTCCAACCACATCAATAGGTACGCCCTAGCGTCTCCAAACTCGTCTCGCGCTTTGCCAGTGTTGCGGACCGCCAATTCCGAATCGTAAATCTTCTCCAAGGCTTCCTCGTCCAGTGCTAACCCTCCCAATCGCGTCGCTAGAAGCTTCGGTGACTCGACGGAGGACCAGACGCAGACATGCGGTTTCTTAATGGCGTCTAATTCCGCAGCAATCGCAGTCAGTTCCTTTTCTACAAAGTCGACATCGTTCTCGTACTGCCGAATTAAAGTCAGCCCCTGATTCTGAACTACTGCAACGACTATGGTTTGGTTTAACTGGAGCACAAAGAACCCCGGGTGCTGGCCGAGGGGGATTTTCTCCAGAAGCCAACGCAGACACGCAATCGGGGCAGGTATGATTCCGAGTAATGATCCCAATTGAGTCTCCGCCCACGTCTCGCATTCCTCGCAGTACTCTGCTGGAATCCCCAGAATCATCAAATGACTGTGATAACGATCTATCCGTCCGCTCACCTCTTGAAGACCGGAACCTAGAACCGTCCAACGGAACTCCCGCGTGTCGTCCCAGACACCAATCACCTGGCGGGGTTCTTCCTGGAGACTCTCCAGAAGACTTTCGACCGAATGGTCGCGGAGATTCTTAGTGTTGTGAATGTTGCAGTAGAGATCCTCGGCGCCAAGATCCGGGACGAGAACGATTCTCGGCGATCCGTGGAGCCGATTTCTCGCGAAGAGTTTGGTGATAAACGTTTTGGCGATTGGAGCCGATTCACCGGGAACTCCGGGTATAGGCGGATGATCCGCAATTTCACCAATTTTATCTTCGTAGGCTACCGATCGGTGACGTCGAACGACTAGTACTGATGCAGAGTCGGATGCGAGGAAGAATAAGGCGCCCGGTTCATCTCGGGAAAGCAACCCGCCGGCCAGGTAATAGCGCAGCGGGAAATTCCGAAGATAATGAACGAGGGAGTAATTCATGACGCCTGGTTATTAGCAGAAGTCGTTTCCAATCACAACGTTTTTGCTTTTAGTATTAAATACTTTGTAAGATTTGAACAGCTGGAAGAAAAGTCGCGAATACAATCCCGCCGACCACTACACCCAGAATGATAATCAGAAGTGGATCCAAGATTTGCCGAACCGCACCAAGGTAGCCATCAAGTTGTCGCTCTAGCAATTCCGTGAGTCTAAACAGACCTTCGCTGCCAGCGCCGGAGGCTTCCATGAAGGTCAGCCCATTTACCACTAAATCGCCAAAGATCTCCACATCATCGCGGAGCGCAGCAGCGAGCGACTCTCCTCGATGTACTCGCACCAGGGTGCGAGCCACCGCAGATCGATATTCATAATTCCAGGAGAGATCCCGACAGAGCAGCAACGCCTGCGTTGTTTTTGCGCGAGCCATTTTGAGCTGAGCAAACGTGCGGCTGAAGTTTGCCCGAATGAGTAACAACAGAAGTTTACCAAATATGGGAAGGCGCAACACAAAGCCATGAGAGCGCGGCGTCCGCTTCACGAGCGTCGGTACGCGCAGAATCGCAATCGCGATTACTATAATTCCGAACAATAGAATGATCGGATGTTGCGAACTAAATTGAGAAATCTGTAACAAGATTCGGGTTGGAAGGGGCAGCTCTGCATGCATTTCCGAGAGAACATGAATGAATTGCGGCACCACTTTGGTCATCAAGAGCCAGACTACTCCGCATGCCGCCAATAAAACGATGACCGGATAGATCAGCATCATAAGCAAGCGATGTTGTAGATCATCGTTGCGCGCCCAGATTTTGCGGACATTCGTCAGCGATTCGCTGAGAGTCCCTCCCTCCTCTCCCGCCGCTATCAGACCAATTGTAACATCATCAAATATTCGAGGATAGAATCTTATCGCCTGCGAAAAGCTGGATCCTCGGGAGACTCGATCCCGGAGCTCGGCGATCACGGATGCCATGCGTCGGCTAACTTTTGTTCGGCGCGAGGTGGTGTTCAGACAAATCGTGAGCGCCGTACGGAAATCCATTCCCAGATAGGCGCTTGTCTCCAATTGCTCGATAAAAGCAAGCTTTGTCCGGAGGGGCATTCGGATCTCTTGATTCTTTCTCTTCGGCTTTTCGAGAGGTGCGACGTGAAGTACCGGCCGATTCAGGTTGATAAGGCGGAGGTTCAATTCGGCCGCCGACGCAGCGTCTATCCTTGACGTTACGTAGGGGGCGCCCTTTGCCTTCTGCGTGACGTACGCGTAGCGAGCCATTCTCCAGCGCTGACGATTCTGAGTTACTACCGACCGAGAACTGACGCTAGGGCGCAGGGGAAGCAGCGCTGGTGGGAATCTTATATTTCGTTATATAAGGATTATTGGTTCCGTCGTCGGGCTTAAACCAAGGACTTCCGCCCCAAGTATCGAGCTGGAAAGTTCCTCCAGTGCCTTGATCAAGATCGCCCTGAGACTGGAGCTGTTGACCAAAACGCAATAAGTACTTCTGCAAAGTAGGAAAATCGACGCTATGAGCGTCAGGAAAGGGCGTTGGCGACGGTGGAACCGCCGTCTCCGCATCGAGCTGATATTGTACTTTCGCTTTCTGGATCGCATCCAGGCGGTCGGCGATCATCGCTGCTTGTGATTTTTTCATAGAGTCGATGATGGCCGGATAGATAATCGCAGCCAGCGTTGCGATTATGGTCAAAACAACGAGAAGCTCCACGAGCGTCAAACCTCGCTGCTGAGTTTTGCATTTCTTCGGGTGTCGATCTTTCATGCGATTCTCATCCAATGTATTGTTCTTACACGAAGTTTTTATGTTGTTTCGAATAACGAATGCACCCGTTTCTAAAGAAACAAATTCCCGCAGGCAATCAGAAAGTACGAGATTAGAACACTTTTATTTATGAGCCAAAAGCCGCTCGCTACCATTATCGATTCTCGATGATGCGAAGTTAGGCAAAGGAGTCACGCGGCTACTGAAAGACCATAGCAATCCTTGAGATGAACTAGGCCGCTCGCAGGCCCGATAGTTCGGATCCAATCCCTGACTGCGAGTCGTTTCACCTCGGTTGCCATGCTCTAGGTTCGGATCTAACTCAAAACTCACAATTGCGATTCTTCGGCCGCGGATAGAAGCGTACAATCCTTAATTAGCTGTTACAAGGGAACGGTCGAAGGGCAGCGCCTCAACGAGCTTATACTTGATTGTCTGAACCGGGTGGCCTGCTCATTCGGACACAGAAATCGTCAGAGACTCTGGCTGGTAGCTCAGGCGAATTGAGAGCCCGCCGGTCGAATTTCCTCCTTGGAACGGAGCGGAAGCGTCGATTCCTGCAGCCACCAGTTTGTTCGGAGATCCGCTTTCATACACCCAAGTATCTTGGAGTCGAAGACGATGTGTTTGTCCGGACAAGTCCGGCACTGGTGGGTTATGATAACTTGGTTCGGTGCTGACAAACCCGACCAGCTGGTCATCGATCCAGAGGAGCCCGTCCGCGGTTTGATCATGCATGCGGATCTGGACGGCTCCGTTGCGATCCTTCTTTTCGTTTATAGCTCGTTCATATGCAGCAAGAACGGGTGGCCACTGCTGAGCAGGAATTTGGGCGGACTGCGCAACCGTAAGAGCGCGGTCGTAGCCGGTTCCATACATCAGAGCAAAACGTTTTCCGAGATGGATGAAATAGGAGAGGACTGCATCCAGAGTTGCCCGCCCGGATACGGAATGGCTCAACTGTTCTGCAGCCCATGTGTCGGCTAATGCCTCATTTCTGGTGTGCAAGGCGAGGTGTCCGTACTCATGAATTCGGAAAAAGAGCGAGGCGCCAGGATGAGCACGATCGATCTCAAGCGCCCGCCTCGGGCAGAGATAAATAGCACCCTGCGGATCAAATAGGGTTGGTTGAAACGAAATGCCAATCCCTCCCTTCGTCTTACCGCAATCTTCGCGTACCGGGACATTCTGCAATGAGGGAGGCGGCGTCCATTGAGCCTTTCCACTGTGGCTCACTCCGAAAAGGAAACCAGCAAACCCTAGTACCAGAATATTCGGCGCCGGCCCGCTCATATCGTTGACGGCCGGTTACAGCGTTCCCCGGCACGACAAATCCCTCGCTGCTTGGCACAAGACATTTCTATGTGCAAGCTACTGAAGGAGCAGGGATTTCCCATTTTAGTCATCAAAGGCCGAACCTAGATCCGTGACTGAGCTGTCTCCCGAAAGTTCCAGCATAAACTCCGTACCAATGGGAATATAAACATAAAGCCCATCGCGGTAGATTGCTTGCTTTATTTTTGAGTTGTCCTGTCCCGGTTCATCCTCTTCGCCGGGGAGCCCTTCCTTCTTGTTTTCGTCTAACAATGTTCCCTGCACGCCGATCTGACGGTCCCTCAGGTAGAAGGTCCAACGACCGCGCCCAAGAATCCGAGCTCGTTCTGGGTCGCAAAACCCTTGTCCGACCACTTTCGAACCTGCTGGAATCAATACCTGACCAGAAGTCCCGACTACATCCTCATAAACATTCCCGAGAACCATTACCTTCTCGTCGAGGTTGTTAACCGCGCGGCTTACCTTGCATCGAACAGTAACCTCATTCTCGGACTGATCTCTGCTAGGACCGCAGTAAACAGAGAAGAAGCTCATCTGGCCTGGCCAGGGAGTCGGGGCTGGTGATGCCTCCCCCGGCGCTTTCTCAATAATTGTTGGTGAGCCCGCGTGTTTTGGCTCAAGCGAACGTGCGTGTTCCGCCTCTGCCTTTACTAACAGGATGAGGAAGACGTAGGTCAACATGTGTAAGTGGGTTTCCGATTAACGGAAGTTATCCTCTTACAAATGGAACCGTGTGAGGATCAAGCCCAACGAGCCCTACTATTGTAATTTTCATTCCTCACTCGGTTCATACATCGCATCCAAAGCCTTTGCGATATCGCTGATCCGTTCCCGCATGCCCGGTAACAGGCCTCGACCTTCATGCGCGATCAAAATACAAACCTTGTGTTCTAGAAACACACTGATTGGAATATCGGCAAGTAGCGTAACCGCAGCGACATTTGAACCGCTCAAGCTATTAACAAATTCCCGACTCGCTCGGAGCAAACCGGGAGCGGCGAAGGCGGCATCCAACTGAAACCCTTCGGGCAAATCTCCTCCGATGACCGTTCCGTCTTCCAGCAGAATCAAAGCGCCTTTCACTTTGGGAAAAGCACGCAGCAGCTTTGCTACCAGACGCGCATCAAGAAAATCGTCCGTGAGAAAGATTTCCTGAAGACGCTCCAATCCCAAACGTCGGAGGGGCTTATCGGAAATCTGTGTAACCCACTCGGAACTGATTTTCGGCGCAGTCCATCTTACTACTTCGGGGCTGGCCCGGATTTCTGAGCCCCGCGAGCTCACTTCGGAGTCGCTATCGGCGGGACGCTCACCGACCTTGGGAAGGTTCTTGAACGGATCAGAGCGTGTCTCCGATGATGGCGAGACAGGCGCAGCAGTAGACGGCCAAGTCACTTGAATTGCAGGAGGATTGGGGGGCGTTGATAAAGGCTTTTCACGAATCAATGGAAATTGGCTCAGGTCGCCTGATAATTGAGGCTGATCCGCGGTCTCGGCCCGAGCCGGATTAGATTGAGCGGCTCGCTCCAATTTGAAAAAACCCTCGTCCTCGCGTGCGACTTGAGCAATCGGCGTGTCGAAATCAGTCGGCGGTGTAGTGGGCGACTCTATGTTGACTGCGCGCAAGCAATTCTGAAGTTGAAGAACAACGCTCTTCAACGAAACCGGGAACTGCACCTCATCGCTTATTGCCGGTGGAACCAGCATCGGATAATTGCGACGAAGTACACCTGCGGCTATCACCACCCGCCCTTCCATTAAACCACTGGTATCTCTAAATTGGACGCGAATTTCCGGGAGATCCAAGCTCGGCCAATTCAGAGCGCCGCTGCCGGAATCACCGCCGACGAAATCCTGTGGCCGCAATACGATAGTCTGGTCAGCCAATTCGGCGGCTTCTTTCAAGCTCGGCGAGTTGGCAGTCGCAGCGTCGCTCTGACCTTTCAGGTTCCGGAAGAGATAATTTCCAAATTTAGGTGGCATCGATTTGCTCGCTTTTACAGTTGCTTAGCAGATTCTGAATGAGAAACGAAGAATATCGGCCAGCTTTCCGTCGCAAAAAATATGGCGTTAGCCGGCAAGATGATCGAGTAGAGATTCATAAGCTAATTTTTGGACTCAATGATGCGCTGGAGGCTACTGAGATCTTCGCTTTTGTTCGCCCGGTTTTCTTTGCTGTATTCGTGGCAACCTTATTCATCTTCCTGGACTTTTTCTCGGAATGAGCTTTAGGCAATTTAGATGCCCTTCCCGCTGCTTGCTTATTCATTTTGCGCTGGCGCGGTTGTGAAAATTCAGTTCTGCTCTCTGCGGTTTGCCGCGATATGCGCGTCGCTCGCTTTCTCCTGGGGGCTCCATCCGATTGATTTGATGGCAATGTATTAGGCGATTCAGTCTTCGGGGGAGCCGGTTGCGATCCGGGCACTTCGTTTGAGATGCCAAGGGGCGTGGGGGATAAGGGGTCCACCGAACGACCAAAGAGCTTGGAAATGCAAAACTTCCGGGAGACCCATTCAGCGGCTCGACTCAATCTCGTCCGGACGACATTAATGATGGCACGCCAAGCATTTGCCAGTGATCGACAAGCGATCGTAATCAATCCTTCGGAGTCGGGATCTCCATGACGATGGCGGTTTTCACCGGGGGCGCGTGAGTAGTCACGGTGACCATAGCCGCTGCCATCATTCGCTGCAGCGCGCCAAAGCCGGTGGAGACAGGCGACGGCCACCAATCCTAGCCACAGCGATACGGCAACACTGGCGAACGAAAACAGCATCGTTCGTTGCTTCTAACTGAATTGTACGAAACGCACAATAAAAATGTTTTATACAATCGATATTAATGTATCGCTTAAGAACCATGCGGAGCAGACTATGTCATCGGTAATACCGGCTTCAACCGGTTTGCGGTTTCTCTTCCTGATCGCTCACTTGGTAGAGGCGCCCTTTCCAGGTAACACCTTTGCCCAAAGAGCGGCGCAAGCTATTCAAGGCGATAGCTAAAGCGAGCAGGTAACCGAAAGGATGAAACAACAGGCTGATCCAGGAGGTGCGATAGCGGAAAGTAATCGAGATGCGGAGCAGTAGGATCAAACCGATTAAGAGCCAGAGCTCTTTGCTGTGCAGCCAGGGAACCACGAAAAAAGGTAGGGCGAACACGATGATCTGGCTGAGAACCGAGATCGCAAACGCGACAAAATCGTTTTCAAAGAGCGGCCACAGGTTTTTGGTAAAGCCTTCCCAGAGATCGGGAAAGGAGTGGTACATCCGGCACTGGACGAGCGCGGTACCGTCACAACTGGTGAGGCGTAGCCCTTCTCCGGTGGCAGCGGCGACCGCCCGGGCCAGGGCCACATCTTCTACCAAATGATTGGCGACCGCGGCGTGGCCGCCGATCCGTTCATAAGTTTCCCGACGGATACAGATAAATTGTCCATTGGCAGTTCCGAGGTTTCGTAGCCAGTTTGCTCCCAGCAATCGGGCAAGCTGGATATTCCGTTGAGCCAAGTACAATAACCAGTGGGGGAGACACGCGGCAGCAGCAACGAACAGGAACGGAATCATCAATCTTTCAGCAAACGTCCGGGTAATTTGACGGGTCCAGGCGGTGAGGAGATCGGAGCGTTTCCGGAGCACGACGCTGATAGCGGCGGAGATAGTGCTGGGATGATGAAGGGTATCCGCATCGGTAAACAACAAAAATTCGCCATGAGCGACTTGGGAGAGTTGATGGCAAGCCCATGGTTTGCCGATCCAGTTTGGTGGTAAAGGGCGGCCCGCGACCAGTCTGAATTGAGCGACTGGATCCGACGAGAATCCGAGCTGTTGCACCAGGCCGGCTGTACCATCGTCGGATTGATCGTCCAAAACGATACATTCAAAGCGGGGATAATCCTGTGCGAGGAGGGACTGCAGACAGGGGCGGATGCGCCTGGCCTCATTTCGAGCCGGCACCAGGACCGACACGAGCGGACATTTTTCCGGAACCGGTCCAGGCCGCAGCCGGACCAGGACCGGCAGATTAGCTATGAATTGCACCAGCAGCAAAAGCACGATCCCGATCGATCCCCAGAGCCAGAGTTGAATGAGCCAAGACATTGAGCCAGGAGGTTAGTAGGGCTGCCTCGCAACACCTGATGAGGCTGTCCCGTGGTAGCGATCAATCGGCGAATTATCCAACGGTTAGTAAAATTGTACTTATCTAAAATGACACTCTAAATTGAGATTGGCCCGGCGGGCAACGCCGAATGAGCAAAATGACTTAACCGTCATCGTCAGACGGTTCACAAATGTGAGAGCAATTCGCTGATGGTCTCCCGCGCGAAATCGAATCCATCATCCCATTGGCTTGCGCGCGGGCCGGCAATATTCAAGATCTCAATTCGATGGAGCTTACAAAAGCCTCTGATCCGCTCAGCGGCAGCTTCCGGTAAACAGAGTTCGGCATCGATTAGAAGGTAAGGCCGCTGCAGAAAGAGACATGCCTGCAGTGTCTTCTCCGTACCGCCGGACAGTGACTCGAAATAGAGAATGGCGGTGCCATCGGATTCCGCCACATTCATTAACGTGCGTTCCAAAGGCCCGCCGCGGTCGAGTGCAGTGAGCGGATAACGATCGGGAATGATGCCATCTTCAGCCAAGCGCCCGGCTGGACAACAGCCGCCGACGGGAAAGCCGACTGCCAGTGCTGCATCCAGCGCTCCTCGGTCAACGCCGGTTTGGCCTCCAGAAATGATCCGGATCAAAATCGTCTCTCCATCAGTTGATCACCTTGAGCAACTGCCGGCAGGGTGGCATAAAGAGCGGTAATGGACAGGCTTTTTTCCTTGGTGGCGTTCGCAACAGTGTTTCTGACTGGTTGTTCGGTGGTAGAAAATACCGTTTACGATATTCGCGGGCTGCCGGCGGGAAAAGTCGCGATCGTCATCGACCTGACGGATCAGCATGCTTATCTCTACGCTGGGGAGGAACAGGTTCTAAGCGCACCGATCTCCTCCGGCCGGGAAGGGCATAACACGGCGCCCGGGAAATACCACATTATCGAGAAGGACATCAATCATCGATCCAGCGTTTACGGCGCATACGAGGAGAATGGTGTGATCGTGAAAGAGGATGTGAACGCGCTGAAAGATCCGAAACCGTCAGGAGCCTATTTCGTGGGCGCGCCGATGCCGTACTTCCTCCGGATCTATGGCGGAGTCGGAATGCACCAGGGCTATCTTCCCGGTTACCCGGCATCACATGGTTGTATTCGGATGCCGGGATCGAAGGCGAAACGCTTCTTTGCCGCGGTCAAAGTCGGCACGCCGGTTATCGTGCGGAGATAGGGTTTATAAACCGCGAACGGACGCTGGGAGGGACCTGGTCCCGACCAGGCACCGAAAGCTTGCTCGTTCGCTAAAGCTTCGGCCGGGACAGGTGGTAGCGGCTTATACTGTCGAACGGGTAAATTCCCGATGCCAGGGCGCCGTAGCTTGCGAAGGCGGCCTCGCGATCTGCGGTGCACGAGCATCCGACGCCGTCTACTACATAGCGTAGCATAGCGACCCCCTGCCCCGCTTTACCGGAGAGGCAGTGCGCCCTCCCGTCAAAACATCTATCGCTTTTGGTTGATGGTTGGCGCCGGGCTGGAGACGTTGACGTTTGTCTTGATCCAGGATTTCAGCAATTCCTGCTCGAAATAGAACTCGTCGTATTTGAGCTGGATATCCTCAACCGTGAGGTTTGGGCTAAAACCGATATACGATGCACTGGTCGCCGCGCTCGAACCGTGCGTCAGCACACGGCCTCTGGCGTCGGTCAAAGTGTAGTTGAAATAGAGCCTGACCGGCTCCCGGCCGTCGCTGTGGTAAAAACGGATCTGACGGAAATTCGGTCCCAGCCCAGGATGATACCGCCCACCCAGGTCGATATCGGTGAACTGAAAGGTCAATGTGCAACCGGGCGCTACTTTGGCTAGTATGGGCCCTAGCTTGGTAGGCATTTCGCGGGCAAATCGGGCGGCGGTCTCTCGCTCACTCCGGTCTTGAACCACAAAATCGGTAAAATATCCTGTCGACGTACTGCTGAATTTCTCCGGGTGAACGTAGGTAACAACTATATTAGCCGGGGAAGCAGCCCAGGCGGAGGAGGCAGTCACCGCCAGCAGCAAAGTTAGAGTTCGCCACAGGCAAATCTTTTTCATAACCTATAAATCTTTACGTACCAGTCTACCGTATTAGACAGATTTCGCATTTGATTTATTCCCAGCTGGATTCTCATTTTCAAGACGCCGAAACCCTTTGCAAACCGTGATGGTCTAGGATACCGAAGATTCCCGGCTTTATGTATCCCAAAAAGGTCAGCATTTACGATACAACCCTGCGCGACGGTACGCAGGCAGAAGGCATCTCGTTCAGCGTGCAGGACAAGATTCGGATCGCGGAAAAACTCGACGCTTTCGGGATTCATTACATTGAAGGGGGATGGCCGGGTTCCAACCCAAAGGACATCGAGTTTTTTGCGGAGGCGAAGAAGCGGACGTGGAAGACGGCCAGATTGTGTGCCTTCGGCAGTACGTGCCGAGCGAACCTTCGACCGGAGGAAGACACTCAAGTCGCGTTGCTGATTCAGGCGGAAACTCCGGTCGTAACTATCGTCGGAAAGAGCTGGCGCTTTCATGTGGAAGAGATCCTGGGCGTTACGGTGGAAGAGAACTTGCGAATGATCCGCGAGACGGTGGCTTATCTGAAGGCCTGCGGGAGAGAGGTCATTTTTGATGCCGAACATTTTTTTGATGGGTACAAGGACGAAGCGGCTCACGCGTTGAAAGCGATCCAAGCGGCGGCCGAAAGCGGGGCTGACCTGGTGGCTCTTTGCGATACGAACGGAGGAACGCTTCCGCACGAGATCGAAGGGATCACGCGATCGGTGGTCGAGGCGCTAAGTGTGCCGGTTGGCATTCATACCCACAATGATTGTGAATTGGGGGTGGCAAACGCGCTGGCCGGATTGCACGCGGGCGCCGTCCAAGTGCAAGGCACGATAAACGGATACGGTGAACGGACCGGAAACTGCAACTTAACGAGCGTCATACCCGTTGTGCAGCTCAAGCTCGGAATCGAGGTCGTGCCGGATCTGCGGAAACTGCGGGAACTCTCGTTATTGGTCGATGATCTGGCGAACTGCCAGCACAATATCCGAGCTCCGTTTGTCGGGGCTACATCGTTCACGCACAAGGGAGGTCTGCACGCCAACGCGGTAATAAAATTGGCAAAGAGCTACGAACATATTGCGCCGGAATCGGTCGGCAACTTTCAGCACATCGTCGTCTCCGAGCTGTCGGGACAAAGCAATATAATCGCCAAAGCGCGTGAGCTCGGGTTTGCCTTGGAGAAAGGTTCGCCGGCGGTGTCGGCGATTTTGCGGGAAGTCAAGCGACTCGAACATCTCGGTTACGAATTTGAAGCGGCCGAAGCATCATTGGAATTATTGATCCGAAGGGTCTTAAGCAATCCGGAACCGCTTTGGGAATTGTTGGAATATCACTGCACCTATATCCGCTCGGTGCGCAATCGGTATGAGACCTGCGAGGCGACCGTTAAATTGCGCGTTGGCAAGGAGAACTACTACATGGTGGCGGAAGGCGATGGGCCAGTAAATGCCCTGGACGCAGCGCTGCGGAAAGCCTTAAAGCCGGTTTACCCGGAGATCCAAAAGATCACGCTCGACGACTACAAAGTCAGGATTATCGGTTCACACGTCGGCACTGAAGCGCGGACGCGGGTATTGGTCGATTCAACCGACCACCATGAAAACTGGCGGACGGTTGGCGTTTCGGATAACATAATCGAAGCCAGTTGGTTAGCGTTGGTGGATAGCTACGAATATAAATTGCGGCGCTCCTGACCTCCTCACTTAGGCCGGGTAGTCCGGTTTTCATTTAGTCCTTACCTCTCTTATGGCGTCGCTTACTTTGCTCGGCACTGCGCCGGGATATCCTACGGCGAACAAAAACCATACCGGCTTATTGCTGGATACAGGCAGACAGAAGATCTTGATCGATGCCGGAGAACCGAGTGCTCGTACTCTGATTGAAATCGGAGTCGACCCGGCCGATCTCGACGCGATCGTGATAACGCATGGTCATTCGGATCATACCGCCGGTTTGCCGATGATTATCCAGGCGGCATGGATAGTCGGCCGGCAAGCATCGCTGCCCATATTTTTGCCAGCGGAACTGATTCACCCACTCCGGAACTGGTTGAGCGCATCATATATCGGTCCGGATTTCTTGCCTTTCGAACTTCGCTTCCATGCCTGGGAGGATGGGCCGGTCCATTCCGTTGGTGATTGCGAGTTTACGCCGACACCGACGACTCACCTGCAAGCGTTGGTCGATCGGTTCGGTAATGGGCGATTTCACGCCTTTAGCCTAGCCATCCGGCATTCGGACTTTGGGTTTGTTTTTTCTGGAGATATCGGCACTCCGGCCGACCTAGCCAAGCCACTCAAAGCTGGGACAGATCTCTTGGTGTGCGAGATCGCGCATGTCGAGCCGCAAGCGCTCTTTGACTTTCTTTCTTCGCGCAAAGTTACTCGGCTGATCTTGACTCACGCCTCGCCAGAAATCGCAGCTGAAATTGAGACGGTGCTGACTGTTGCGCGTAAATCGCTTTGCCAAACGGAAGTTTTATATGCCGCTGACAAGATGAAGCTGGAGTTGCAGGGCGCCTGAGTTCTCCAGGAACTTCGTACTCGACGAGACAGGCGGTCCCGATGGTTGCCAGGGCTAGTGCACCAAGTCTAAGGCTAGGGCAGCCCCGAGCGCATTCGGGGCTCCCAACGCTGCTATACGAGCCTCAGACTTGGTGCACTAGGTGACGAGCGAGATTCGAAGTTGCCTGGCGGCATGTCGGAGGGGGTGGTCTTTGGTCCAGAGCCTGGCTTGAGAGACAAGTGCTGAGCCGAGAAGATGAATATCGATCCAGCCAAGGCCTCGACCCCAAAGGCGCCGATCCACGAGGAGGCCAATCGCTTCGGCAGAGGATACTTCGACTACGCAAGGGAGTGCGAACCAAAGCGAAAGAAGTTCCTGGCGATTAGGGATCATCCCACAGGCAAGCTCACCCAGCACTGCCGGATGCATGACAACTTGGGTGCTTTTCAGCAGAGCGACGAGATTTGGATCGGAACGATGGAGATGATCGATCCAAACCGAGGTGTCGACAAGGACGCGCATAGCATTATTTGGAACTTCGCCGTCTCCGGCCTGCTTTTGCCGTCGGTGCGGTCCCGCCGAGTGCAGCTAAACGGAGTGCGGCTTCGCGTTGGATGAGCGCCTCCAATCCCAGGTGAACCAATCGCGTCTTCTCACTGATTCCGGTATAGCTTCGAGCCTTGGCCACAAGTTCTTCATCGAGATTAAGCGTCGTTCGCATACATATATATATGCACATTTAATATGCATAGATCAAGCTAGATTCCCTGCCAAGACACGCGATCGGCAGGCCGCCTGAAGTCGACGAACGCGCTTAAGCGCGTCCCCGATTGCAAGCGTGCCTCATCGGTCGTTACGAAGAATTATTCGTTAGTGGTCCATCTGTCGGCGGCGATTACGGATAAAAATCGTAGAATAAAGATATATTTTTATTTTAGGTTATTGTATCCAATTAGCGAACATATTATATCTCTTTACTAATGTGTTTCTAACTCTCGGATCAGGTCCCCGAATTCCTCTGACCGGCCCCTTTGTCGCCGCTTGCGTCGGCATTTTTGTGTCGGATACGTATCCCGATTCGTGGCTGGTCTTTGCGGGCCTGTTTTGTCTATTTTGTCTGGCCGCTCTGGTCTGGCGGAAAACGCTGTTCACGCTCGCAGCCACGGTCCTCTTTTTTGCTTTCTGGCACCCATTCTTAATCGCTCACGACCAAGGCTTTCAGCTGTCACTTATGACCGGATTGAATCGCCATGTTCACCGTTGCATTCTCTGCGCGCAATCTGACTCGACCCCATTTCGCTGGGCCAACCAAACCAAACAGCGATTTCATGCAGAGATCCGCGAGGTTGATAGTTTTCCGGCCCAATTTCGAGCCTCGATCGAGCTGAATGGAAGCCCTATCCAGTACGGAGATACTATCGCGGTAGACGGGCGCCTTGCATTGCCAGAGGAACCGCTCAATCCTGGAGAATTCGATTACCGCAAGTTTCTGCAACGGCAGAGCGTCTACGTGGTTCTTCAAGCAATTTCTGGCAGCAAAACTCAAATCCTTTCGCGCGGAGGCGCCAACCCACTCGTCGGATTTGCTCTTCGACTTCGCCATGCGATCGAGAGCATTCCGGTTGCCTCGCTAGAGGATGACCCTCCCATTCAGGGGTTGATTCGGGGGATTCTCTTTGGTGATCGTTCGACCATTCCGCCGGCTATCTTGGATGAACTCCAGGATACGGGGACCCTTCATTTGTTCGTAATCGACGGATTGAAAGTAACGTTGCTGGCCGGAATTTCCTGGGCGGTCATGCGAGTAACCAGACTAGGTCGCCGTTGGACGATCATCCTGATTATTCCTCTGCTTCTCTATTGTGCAGGAACGGGTCTTTCGATTGCTAGTCTCCGAGCAACGATTATGTCCGCTATTCTGCTTTTTGGGGTCGCTCTAGAGCGCCCGGTGCTGGCTAAGAACGTCCTGTCAGGTGCCGGATTGTTTCTGCTCTGCTTGGATCCACAGCAGCTCTTCCAACTCGGTTTTCAGCTCTCATTTGTTACGGTCGCCGCACTGACTATCGCAGCCAAACCGCTGGCACATCTCTTCTGTCTTCCCGTCCGCCCCGATCCCTGGATTCCGCAGCGTCTGCTGCATCCGGCACGGCGGGCGTTTTCTCGAATTGCCCGGCACGGATGCGAGCTGCTATCAGTTTGCACTGTCTGCTGGTTTGCGACGCTACCGTTCGCCTGGGTGATTTTTCATCGTATTTCCTGGTGCAGTGTCGCCGCCAATTTTGCGACCGTTCCCTTAGGCGCCTCGATGTTGGCTCTCGGGATTTCATCCATTCTGGCTGCCCCTTGCTGTCGGTGGGCGAGTGTTTGCCTCAACAATACAAACTGGCTGCTCGGTCACATATTCCTCGCTGTGGTGAATATGTTTACTGCGTTTCCGTATCAGAGCACGAACGTCAGTGAACCAGGAGTGCGGAATCATCCGAAGCTCGTGATGCTAGCTGCGGGGAGATCCAATAGCATCTATCTGCACGCCGGAGGCGCTGACGCTTTCATTAACCCGGGCAGTGACTCTAAATATCGCCGTATCACTCAGCCATTCCTCCGTTATCAGGGCGTCAACCGGCTCCGTCTATTCCAGAGTTGCCGCCAGGACGCGGACCACGAAGGATGTCTCAGACAACTTGAGCGGCAGTTCACCTGCGTATCAGCGAAGAATGGAGCCGCGACTCAGCTTGAGCTGGTCAATGGGCGTTTCGAGCGGGACACCGATTCAACGGTCGTAGATCTGGATGAGACAGGAATTCGCGTGCGCGCAGCGCCACCAAATCGAAGCGCATCGAGGATTTTGCTGGGAATGGGAGGATACCAGATCCTCCTGATGGCTGATAGCCATCGTGGATCTTCGTTGGACAAGGACGATTGCACAGTCGATTTACTCTGCGTTTCCAGTCCACGCTCATTTCCTCCAGCCGACGTTCAGAGCAGGTATAATCCTCAAGTTGTCGTTTACGCGCAGGGCAAGCGAAGCGAACGAAGCGCCCGGAGTCCAACCCTATTCTTGAGCGAGGAGGGTGCAGTCACATTGGAACTTTGCGGCGACGCGCTGAAACTCCAGACCTTTCGCGGCGGTCAGTTCTCTTTTCGCAAACGCAACTGATAAATTGAGATATTCTGCGAACGATAAGTTTCTTCAAAATCAGTCCTTGGGTATTCTTCGGACCAGGGCACGCAAACAAAAAGATCTTTTTGGGAATCGACAGCTTTGGTGATGCGCTGAAAATAATCCGCATGATCGGTCTTGATCCACAATTCTCCGCCGATGGCGAGCGCACTAGCGGAAGCGGCGAGAAACCCTTCGTCCACTAAGCGACGGCGAGAATGCCGGCGTTTGGGCCAGGGATCGGGGAAAGAGAGGTGCAGGCGGGAAACCGATCCCGGTGACAGAAGAAAACGAACCGTGTAATCAATCTCCAAGCGCAGTACGCGAACATTGGTCAAACCCAATCGGGATGCGGAGCGAAGTGTTTTGCGAACCCGACCGAGGAGACGCTCCACACCAAAAAAATTTCTTTCCGGGTATTGGCATGCCGCTTCAGTCAAAAAACGACCCGATCCCGAGCCCAGATCGATTTCGACCGGCCGATCATTTTCGAAAATGGCCGCGAAGGAAAAGTATTCGACAATGTCGCCCGGAATGACTTCCAGCTGCTCTCCGCAACGCGCAGAAAGATCGGTCGAAGCACTCCCTGATTCAGACATGCGCTTATCGTTCTGCAAAAAAAGGGTTGTGGACCCTTTCATTGGCAACGGTAGTCATCGGGCCATGGCCCGGACAAATGATGGTTTCCGGCGGTAAAGATAAAATCTTCTCCCGATTGTTCTTTTTTGCTTGTTCGTAGGCGTTGGGGGCCCCGCCCATCGAGCCGGCAAATAGCGAATCCCCAACGATAACTACAGGTTTAGCCAGACCCGACACGAGATAAGAAGTCCCGCCGGCGGAATGCCCATTGGTGAGCCTGGCTTCGATTTCTAGCGATCCCAGGTTATACTTAAATCCTTCACGCACCCGCTGAGAATGAACGACCGGTTCCGCTTCTGGAGCAAACACCGGGGCCTGGCATCGCGAAAGGATATCAGAGAGGCCGGCGACATGGTCTTGGTGGGTATGCGTAATGAAAATGGCTTTTATCGTCAGTTTTTCGGTTTGCACCCGTTTGAATAGCTGATCGGCGTCGATGCCGGCGTCGAAGATCGCGGCTTCCCGTGAGGACGGATCCCAGACCAAATAAACATTCACCGTCATTCCCAGCAGATCGGTATTGAATTGAACGAGACCTTCCAATGCGATCTCCGCAGGTTCCCAACTCTTTTCGAATGATTCCACTAGGGCGCCGGGCGCGAGGTCAAGCGCGGTTCCGAGCGCAGCGACCTGGCTTCGATCACCCGATCCCTCTTTTAAGCGTTCGATTTGATCGCGCTCCAATCGAGAGCGGTGCGCTAAGGAAGCATCGTCCAAGTGAAGACCGCGTTGCGCTTTGCCAATGATATCCGGAAAGAAATCTTCCAATGGAACTTTCATATGTTTTATCGGGCAGACTTTTGCAGTGTCCAGACTTCGTTGTCGTCCAGACGCTTTACGACGACCTGGGTCGGACGGATATCCAATACGCGGTAGGTATGGCTAGGATCGTCCGGCAACGTGAAATCGCGATCTAATTCTACCTTCATTGTGGCTCCGCTATTAGTGAACGAGAGCACGGCAAAAGCACCATGTTCTCGAGCAGGAATTCCTTTGATCAACGATATCGTTTGGCCAGTGCGGATGTGCCGGAGCTTCACGACCGATGCGTCGACCGCATTCCCGTCCTTATCATCAACCTCTCGACTCTGAACATCAATGACGCGGTACTCCAATCCTTTGAGTTGATCACCGACGCCGACACTATAGTCGGTGCCATCCGAGTCGCGCAATGTCGCTTTCTTGCTGTGTACCTCTTCCAGTGTGACTGGGAGAAACGCTTCCTGAACCTCCAAAACCGAGATTTTGGTGGCCAATCCGCTCGAGGGATTCTGATCAAGTTTGGGATTGGGCGATGCGCCGCCGGACGTCGAGGGAGCTGGTTGCCTCAATATATCCGCATCCGAAATCGCCGTATTTGGAGAAGAAGGAGGAGAGGCACCCGACGGAGAAGCGGACGAAGAAGGAGATCCTGAAACAACGGCTGGACTCTTGGTTGGCTTGGATGCGGTGCGACCGTGCAGCAAGTCAGCTATCTCACGAAAACCTTTGGCCACTGCGGCCGACTCGGCGGTTGCTCCGCTTTGATCGGTGAGCGACGGGTCAGCGCCGGCCAGCAATAACATATTCACGATCTCTTTGTTCCCCTTGCCAGCTGCTAGTATCAGCGGGGTACGGCCGTCGCCGGAGCGGCTATCCGCTTCAGCGCCGTAGTCGAGCAATATTTTTACGACGTCCTTGTGCTCAGATAGAGTGGCGAAGAGAAGCCCTCGACTCAAATCCGTCTTCGACCGATCAGCCAAAATTTGCACGCACCGCGCGCTGCCGTGGTAAGCCGCGGTCGACAATGCGGTCCAGCCGTTATTGTCCTCTTTGTCCGGGTCGGCCCGATTCTGGAGCAAGATTTTCACGATATCGGGCTGGTCGTTTTGAGCGGCCAATATCAGCGCGGTAGTACCGTCGACACCGGCGACATTCGGGTCCGCTTTGCGGTCGAGGAGTTGTTTGACCAACCCGGACTTACCGCGCTCACACGCGACCATCAGAGCCGTTTTGCCGGTCGTATTTTGCGCGTTGACGTTAAAATCGGCCGCAAAGAAAAGGGCCAACGCCTTTTGGTCGTCTTCGGCCGCCGACCGGACGAAATCCTCCGCATTGAACTGCAGATTCATACCAGCTAATTCTTTCACCAGCTCTTCCTTGGACTTGCTGCAACCAAAAAAAGCCAGCGTGAGCAACGCACCGAAGATAAACCAGACGGCTTTTCGCACGTGGGGAGCAGCCGGTCGGGATTGGAATTGAAGTGGCATGGTAGATAGTAAATACAGCTAGCGACCAGAGGGCAGTGTAGATCCGGCAGCCGCCGGACTGGAATTTCGCTTCGCGAAAGAGTAGCTAAATTGATTCGTGCTCCGTGAAGCGGAGTTTAAACAGTCTGTCGAGAGGGAGAGAGAACTCATATCAAGTCAACAAACTAGCATTCAGCTAAGCCATCAAATTGACAGGCTGCTAGCCAAAGATTATCTCTGCGCCGTCCCGGCCAATCGGCCGACGAATGCGGAAAAGATGGGCCGGCCGGGTATTTGGATCGAGGAGGACGAAATTCCTTCGACCCCGCCAGCTAAACTGTTCACCCGTCAACAGATCTTCGACCTGAAACGGCTCATTCTCCGCTAGACCGATATCTTCAAGCGGTATGTACGCAAACCCACTCTGGGAATGGAACGGATCGACCGAAACAAAAAATAACAGGACGTTATCCAGTCCGGCAGTGGCCTTGGAGTAAAACAGAATCTGATCATTTTCGATCGTGTGAAATCGGAGATTTTCGTATAGATGCAGCGCCCGATTTTCGCGTCTGACCTGGTTCAGCTTAGCGACGTAGTCCTTAATATTTCCGGGCGCGTTCCAATCTCTCTCCTTGAACTGGTACTTCTCGGAATTCAGGTACTCTTCGCGATCAGGAATCGCTACATTTTCACAAAGCTCAAAACCGCTGTAGATACCGTAGGCGGTCGAGAGGGTTGCTGCCAAAAATGCGCGGATCAAAAAAGCTGGACGTCCACCGGTCTGAAGAAAAAACGGCAGAATATCCGGGGTATTGGTAAAAAAATTGCCACGGAAGTAAAACTTCATCTCGGTCGCGCAGAGCTCGGTGAGGTACTCGGCAAGCTCCGCCTTCGTGTTGCGCCAGGTGAAATAAGTGTAGGATTGCGTGAATCCGGCTTTAGCCAGTGCCTTCATCATTTTCGGCCGGGTGAAAGCCTCAGATAAAAAGATCAGATCCGGATATTGGGCGCGCACTTCCGCGATCATCCACTCCCAAAACGCGAGCGGCTTCGTATGCGGATTATCAACCCGAATGATGCGGACCTGATGCTCGGCCCAAAAGAGGATGATCCGTTTCATTTCATCCCATAACTCTCGCCAATTTTCGTTGTGGAAATTAATCGGATAAACGTCCTCATATTTTTTTGGAGGATTCTCGGCATATTTGATCGAGCCGTCCGGACGATGAAAAAACCATTCGGGGTGGTCGCGAACGTAAGGGTGGTCGGGCGAACAATTGATGGCAAAGTCGAGCGCCACCTCCATCCCTCGGCTTCTTATCTCGCCTACGAGCCAATCGAAATCCTCCAACGTCCCGAGCTCCGGTTCTACTGCCATATGCCCGCCGTACTTGCTGCCAATCGCGTAAGGTACTCCGGGATCTCCGGGCTCACTATTCACCGAATTGTTCTTACCTTTCCGTTTGGTGAAACCGATGGGATGAATCGGAGGAAAATAGATCACGTTGAATCCCATCGCCCTGGCATCATCGACGCGAGGGAGACAATCGCGGAGCCTCGATCCCGTTGCTTTACCTTCGGCTGATCTTGGAAAAAACTCATACCAAGCGGAAAAAAGCGCTTCGGGCCGATCGACCACGACCTGCAGATAGGGTTTGGATTCGGTAGAAAGTGATCGATCGGGATAGGCGGACGTTAATCCTACTAGTTCGGAATTCTTCGCTATTTCGGCACCGATGGCTGGTTTACCGGCACGGAGCTCCTTGGCGAGGGATGTTAGGCGATCCTGATCCGATTTGCGAGTTGCACGCGCCGCCGCGTGCTGCAGCAAGATCGCGCCCTCCTCGGTCTCGGTTGCCAGATCGGTGATCCCGGCTGCGAACTTCTTCTGAAACTCCACCGCCCAGGAGTTAAATTCGTCACCCCACCCCTCGATGGTGAATTCGTAGGTGGCATTCTCCGTGAAATGGCAAACTGCGGACCACCGGTCGTTGTCGCCCGGGATCATTGGTGTTTCCAACCAGGCCGTACTGCCAAGGACGCGCCATTTTAAAACTGCTGCGAGCACATCGTGACCGTCTTTGAAAATGTCAGCGGACACGCGCAATTCTTGCCCGATCACCCGCTTTACGGGATAGCGACCGCCATCGATGCAAGGCTCAATCGCTTCGATAATCACCGTCGGGAACCGTTCGGTGGATTCTTCTGGTTTATTCACGATTCAGTAAAAACAGGTCGAATGGTGGTGGGAAGCTCGTCCAAGAAATCCATGAAGAACTTAAAGGAAGGAAGCATCGAAGCAACCTCCCGAAGACTTTTGATTGCGGGCGAGATGTGACGCAGAAACTCCGGTTTCCCGCGGCGCACACCAATCACTCCGTAGGCGCCCAGCGCCTGAAGCAAACGTTGTATCGCACATCGCAAAAAGATATCGCGAAACTGCTCGCAATCGACCGAAGAATCCAGCCGCTCGAGGTAATAAGAGAGCAACTCCTCTCGCTCGGCGTCCGTCAGATTGACGTACGGATCGTAGAGTAAAGAAGCGAGATCATACTCACCTAAGCCGGGGCGCATACCTTGGAAATCGATCAGGAACGCCTCGTCGTCGCTGATGATAATATTCTGGGATTGCAAGTCTCGATGGACGAGCACTCGCGGAAGGCCGGCAAGTTCCTGGGCAAGTTGAATCAGTTCCGGGCGCGACCAAAGCTTTTGGACCTGTTCTTCCGATACGCGAAAGCATTGTCGAAAGCAGTTTTGCAATCCGTACTCCTGCTCCCATCGATAAAGCGCTATATCAAAGTCAGGCGGACCATCGGAGATACGGGCCAAAGACGGATCGGTCTGGTGCAGTGTGACCACTTGATCGAGAGTTCGTTCGTATAAAGCCCTGCGGACTGGCCACGATTCGGAGCGATGATGCCACAGATCCTCCTCACCGAGGTCTTGCATCCAGATCAACCCTTCTTCGTCATCGTGAAAATAGATCAAAGGCGCGTTGACGCCGATTCCGTCCAGGAAGTTAGCGACCGCGACAAATCGGATATTTTCCAGTTTGTCTTTCTGGTATTTCACCAGGATCAACGAGGAATCGGCACTGAATCGAATTCGGTAATACTTGCGATCGGAACCTCCTTTTTCGAGCGGGCGGATATCGAAGGTCGAATCGTGATAATGAGGAAACCGTTGCCGCGTATAATCTATAAGCAAATTCAACGTCATACCAAATCTGTTCGGCGAAAAGTTCCGGGTCCTACTTCAACGCCAGCCACTACGCATTCACTCAGATGCGCGCCCGACCGAACCATGGAATGAGGCCATACGACGACATCCCGCAAATATGTCCCGGGTTCGATCCGACTTTCCGGACCGATCCAACAGGCACCGGCGATATCTACTCCTTCGGAAACTACTGCCGAATCGGCGATCGTCGTCGGCCAATTGGCCTCAGTCAAGTAACTTGGACGCCAGCGAGAAGTCGCAATGGTCCGGTGAATTCCCAAATATTCTTCGCGAGAGCCGATGTTGAACCATCGGTCGTTATCCAGAACGACTCCGCTGATTTGGTCACGGTCTCGAATCGCTTCAGCCAAGACAGGAACAAAAGAAATTTTACGACCGGCTGGAATCTTTCGAATCATTTCCGGATTCCAAACGGAAACGTTCGCGAAATCGACGTTGCCAGGAAGACCGGAGCCTAGCTGTCCCCGAATATCCAGGACCCGATTGGTGGTCGCGTCGAACGAGAGATCGGTCGAAAGACCGGTATGGCGCAACGCCAGCGTCACCATGCTGCCGGATTGGAAGTGGAAATCGGTGAGAGCGCCGAGATCGATATCGGTGAGAATGTCTCCGCTATAGACCAGGAACGGCTCTTGTCCGAAAAGGGCCGCCGCGTTGAGAATTCCGCCTCCGGTCTCGAGCAAATTCGGCTCGTAAATGAGCACGACTTTTTTTCTCCGGTAGGATCCACCCGAAAAAAAATCGGCAAATTGCTCCGCCAGATGATGTGTGTTGATGACGAACTGCTCCACACCGGACGCAATCAGATGATCCAAAGCAAATGTCACTAAACGCTTTCCGAAGATCGGTAGCAAAGGCTTCGGAACGACGTTGGTAAGCGGTCGAAGCCGGGTTCCCAACCCTGCTCCAAGCACGAAAGCGGTGCGAACGCGCGGGACCATGGACGCTTGGCAACCTATCGAGTCGTTCTGCCGGATGTAAAGCCGGCAGTTCGTTTGGCGTTGGGCGTTCGGCGCTCGGCGTTCGGACTGGGCGTTGCGGCTTTCGCGGACGGCACGATGGCGACTGCACGTATAGGCGAAGCGTTCCTGTCGTTCCAAAAAAACAAAGCGAACGATCAAAGTTTGACTTGTCGCACTGGCGCGGTAATAGGCGACAATTCGTGCTTCAGAATGAAACCGTTCCTCCTCCTTTCAGGTTATGTCCTTCTTACTGGCGCGGTTATAGCGCAAAATCCGAGCTCACCGGTTATCACGATCCGCAAAGGAACGGCGGTGGTGGTCGCAATCAAAGAGGCATCGGGTCCGGCGGCAGCGGTTTTGAAAAACGATATTGAGCTTTCTGGTGTACTGACTCTTGGCGACAACGCGTCGGCAACTGTGCTAGCAAACGTAACCGGCTCCGGTAATGGCATTAGCGCACAGGCAGTTGACAAAACCGGAAGCGTCGTCTTGCAGAAAACCTACGGTGGCGATTCGCGCCGAGCCGTGCATCAATTCGTTGATGAACTGGTTGAGACGCTGACCGGCCAAAAGGGAATCGCAACCTCGAAAATTGCGTTTGTGTCGAATCGCACTGGGCACAAAGAAATCTATACGGCAGATTACGACGGCGCCAACGCGGTGCAGTTGACCAGAGACAACGCGATAAGTGTAAATCCGAATCTTTCTCCCGATGGGCGAAGGCTGGCTTACACTGGATATCAGAGTGGCTACGCGGACATTTATCTGGTGGATTTAGGTTCCGGATCTCGTAATCGCATCATCAAGTATCCCGGCACTAATTCCGGGCCGGCCATCTCGCCTCAAGGCAATCGAATCGCTTGCACGATGAGTAAAGATGGAAACCCGGAGATTTATGTCACTAACATTAACGGTGATTCTCCGCGCCGTTTGACTCGGGCCCGTGGGGTAGAGTCATCGCCAAGCTGGTCGCCCAATGGAAGCGAAATCGTTTATTCGTCGGACGAACGCGGGGGGCCGCAGATCTATCGCTTGAGTGTCGACGGCGGCTCGAGCCGACTATTGTCCACCGGGTTTGGCTATTGCACCGAACCAAATTGGTCACCCGACGGAAAAAAAATCGCATTCAATGTCAGAAGCGGTGGGGCATTTCAGGTGGCTGTTCTGGATTTAGATGGTGGCTCAGCTCGCATGGTTGCAAATGAGGGCGAGAGACCGGTCTGGGGCCCGGACTCTCGTCATGTGCTATTTGCTAGAGGGAGTGGCCTTTTTATGATTGATACTGTCACCGGGCGCGAAGCTCGAATTGTCGGCGATTTAGGCAGAGTTTCTGAGCCGACTTGGTCCCGCTAACCGTCCGCTGAAAACGCATTTCCCTCTCCAAATATCTCATGAAAAAGATCTTCACTATTACGTGCATACTCATAGTCGGTCTTTGCGGCTGCAAAAAACAACAACAAGAGTACGCCGGAGTTGAAGGCGATACGGTGAACGGGACGCCGCTTTCGCAGCGACAAGAAGGCGTTTCATTCTTTGGCAACAACGTAAATCGAAGTCAGTTCCAGCCAGTCTATTTCGCCTTCGATAGCTTTGAGATACAGTCTTCGGAGACAGAAAAACTCCGCCAGATCGCCAGCTTCATGAAAGGCGCATCTAATAACATAATTCTGGCTGGCTTTACCGATGAACGCGGTACTGAAGAGTACAATCGCGGACTCGGTGAACGCCGCGCTCAGGCGGCTCGCACTTACTTGATTTCGCTCGGAGTTCCTGGGAGCCGTATACAAACTGTGAGCTTCGGCTTGGAAATGCCGGCGGATCCGGGCCACAACGAGTCGGCGTGGGCAAAGAATCGACGAGTTGAAACGGGCGTCGTTCGTTGATTGCTCGAGGATCAATTCTCGACTATTTTCCGCCGCCTGGTTCTTGCAGCGATCGAAGCATGAAGCATTTTCGATCGCTCTTCTCTCGGCTCATTATGCGTTATTGTTTTACGCCGAGTATTTTAAAGATTACTACTCAACGAGATTCGCTGGCCTCTGTTTTGTGCCCGCGGCGGCATGGAAGATCCCAACTTGCTTGATGACGAAGCCCTCGTTCGCCGCACGCAGAACGGCGACACGCAGGCCTTTGATGCTCTTTGGCTAAAATACAGCTCCCGGATCTATTCGCTGATCTACAATATGACCTCGAACCATGAGGATGCGAACGATCTGCTCCTGGAGGTATTTGCCAAGGCATATCGGTCGATCAGTGGATTTCGGGGAAGATCGAGTTTTTATACCTGGATCCACGCCATTGCGGTGAATATGACGATTAATTTCGTCAAAAAACGGGGGCGCCGGTTCCAGATGAGTCTGGATGACCTCGATTCCAGCGTCCACAATGACAAAGAATTCATCGAACTTACGGCATCAAACACGCCGACCCGTGAAGTTGATCTCTCAGAACTGCAGCAGAGATTGAACGAAGCGATGATGAAGCTGTCTTTAGAGCATAGAACCGTCGTAACGATGTTCGACATCCAGGGGATGCCGCACGCGGAGATCGCCAGGATTTTAGGAGTGCCGGAGGCCACGGTACGGTCCAGGTTATTCTACGCACATCGACAGTTGCAGAATTACCTCGAAGAGTTTAGAAAGAAATGATGCTCGACGAAAAGCAGCTCCAACAGCTTCTCAAACTCAAACGATTCGAGCAACCTCCCCCCGGCTATTTTGAGAGAGCGCTCGAAGAGTTCCATTGCCGGCAGCGCAGCGAAATCCTGCGTCGATCGGCGTTCCAGATTTGGTTCGAAAGAGTGTCGTCCAGCTTTGGGAATTTCCGTGTACCGGCGTCGGCCTACGCTGGCGCCTTTGGAATTTTCGCGGTGCTGGCCGCTCTTTTGGGGACCGGAATCTGGACTCCGGAAGCAGTAAATCGGAATTCGACAAACGGGGTGACGCAAACAGAATTCTCCGACTCCGGGCTGAAACTTACCTCTCGCGGAGAGATCCAGCTCTCCCGGCCGGAAACCAAATTTCAAAAAAATTTCCCGACCATTCAACCCTCCGACGCCAGTCGCCCCCGTTACATTCTTGATCGGCAACCCGTGAGCTACCAACCGCCGGCCAGCTTTTGATTTCACGGTGGCCGCACGGTAATTGTGTCGGATTCCGGCTTTCCCTTTAGCTCGATGCCGAACCAACCCGTTTTATCATTTCCGAAAATATCGGCTGATGGGAGCGGACTTCGCTCTCGTAACATTTGTATTGCTTTCGCACCGGCTTTTCTAGCGCTGACACTCGGCGGGCTTTGGCTTTCGTCTCAAACAACTTTGGCAGAAGAGAGTTTTGCCGCGATCGCGGCAGATGTGCAGAAGGTCTTTGAATCAGCCAAGGGCGCAGTCGTTCGAATCGAATCCGAGGACCAACACGGACGCCTGGCGGGAACCGGTTTTGTGATTGATCCGGCGGGGATAATTTACACCGCGTATTCGGTGGCTGGGGAATCAAGTGACATCATTGTCGAGCTAGGGGTGAGTCGCTACCCAGCGGAGCGTTTGGTCGCGGACTCACGAAGTGGGGTCGCGATTCTAAAGATTCATACGGAAACGCCCTTCCTCCCGCTCGGAGACTCAGACGAACTGGCTATTGCGTCTCCGGTCGTTACGATCGGTTACCCACAGGGGCTACCACTCACGCCGAATTATGGAATCGTCGGAGGTCTCGATCAAGGCGATCCTAAGCAACCCTTCGCGACCACCCTCGTTCGAGCCAATGTTCCCCCTCAGAAGGGAGAAGGCGGAGCGCCGCTACTAAATCTTAAAGGCGAGGTGATCGGTATCTTGATCAGCAGTGTCGACAACAAGACCGCATGCTACGCCCTTCCGATCAGAGCCGCAGAAAAGATTCGGGCTGATTATGTGAGGTTCGGCGAGGTCCGGCCCGGCTGGGTCGGCGTCAATATTGAGGATGGAGACAAGGAATACAAGGAATCGCGGGTCGTAATCACCGGTTTTGAGGACAACTCGCCTGCGACAGAAATTGGGCTCCAACCCGGAGATATTCTTATGCAGGTTGGCTCGGTAAAAATCCATTCTATTGCCGATGTCCGCAATGCTTCTTTCTTCCTGTCGGCAGATCAAAAGGTTTCAATTTCGGTCTATCGTGACGGGCGGAATGTCACCTTTGATGTCATTCCGAGCCTGCCGCAGCAGCCGAGATTTCCGGTCTTTGCGCCAGGCTATCTCTTGAACGGAGACAATGCCCTGAGGCTAAAGCTGGAGAATTAGTTGTCTCCCGTTTCGAAATTCTGGATTTCTAGATTCTGAATTTCCATTTTCGCTTGTGTCCCGATAGGATCCTCGGCATTAGGTAAGCGGCATCCTGGGGTAGGCTGTTTTCGTTGCTTTCTCTCGGAGGCAGCATAAGGTTGGCGGTTCATCGAATGTCGAAGGTTGACTCCCAGATTACTGAATTGTCATTTGAAGCGGCGATGGAAAGGCTCGAACTGATCGTCCAACAGATGGAGTCGTCCAAGTTGCCGCTCGAAGAGCTGCTGGCAAGATATGAAGAAGGGACCAAGCTGATCGCAATCTGTAACCAACGTTTAGAAGCGGCGGAAAGCCGAGTCGAAACATTGGCTCGGGACGCAGCTAAGCCGGAGGGAGCTTCCCCAGAACAACCCAAGGATATCAAAAAATCTCCGAATGATGAAATCAGCCTCTTTTGATAAAACTAGCGCACGCCTGCTCGATCGGATCGAGTCGCCGGCGGACTTGAAGCGGCTGGAGGAAAATCAGCTGCCGCAGCTTGCCCAGGAAATCCGGGACGAATTGATCTCGGTTCTATCAAGGACGGGGGGACACCTGGGTCCTAATCTTGGGGTGGTCGAGCTCACCTTGGCGTTACACCGGGTTTTTGAGACGCCAGAGGATAAACTCCTTTTTGACGTCAGCCACCAGGGCTACGTCCATAAGCTTTTGACTGGACGACTAGATCGGTTTGGCACGATCAGACAGTATCAAGGATTGAACGGCTTTTTGTTGCGGTCAGAGAGTGAACACGATTGTTATGGAGCCGGTCACGCTGGCACCGCATTGTCGGCCGGGTTGGGCATGGCCGTTGCGCGCGATCGGCGCGGAAGCAAAGAAAACGTCGTCGTCGTGGCTGGTGATGCGGCCTTTACTTGTGGAACCAGCTATGAGGCACTCAATAACGTCTCCCACAACACGAAGCGTTTTATTGTTGTCTTAAACGATAATGAGTGGTCGATAGCGAAGAATGTTGGAGCGATCGCCAACTATTTAAATCGGATCGTAACCAACGACGCCTACAGTCATCTGCACGAGAAAGCGGCCAAGTTCGTGGAAATGATTGGAGGCAAATTTGCCCAGCAGCTTGCCCATAAGGTGGAAGAAGGTGTGAAGCACCTCCTTCTGCCGAGCGTTATTTTTGAGGATCTTGGTTTGCACTATTACGGACCAATAGATGGGCACGATATCCCCCTCTTGATCCGTACCTTCGAGTTTCTGAAGCGCCAGCAGGAGCCGGTTTTGCTCCACATTATTACGCAAAAAGGGAAAGGTTATGCGCCGGCGCTGGCGAAGCCGGACAAATTTCACGGGCTCGGCAAGTTCGCGCTCGAGACCGGTGAGACCGCAAAGGCGACGACGCCGACTTACTCTGAACTTCTGGGTCAAACTTTGTCCAAGTTCGCCGACAACAATAAGAAGATCATGGCGATTACCGCAGCGATGCCATCGGGTACTGGCCTGTTTCACTTTGCCGCCAATCACCCGGATCAATACTTTGATGTCGGTATCGCGGAGGAACATGCATCTCTTTTTGCCTGCGGCCTCGCCACGCAAGGTTTCAAGCCGTTCCTCACCATCTACTCAACCTTCATGCAGCGCGCTTACGACATGGTGATTCATGATATAGCGCTGCAGAATCTCAATGTGGCGCTGTGCATGGATCGCGCCGGGTTGTCTGGCGACGATGGGCCAACCCATCACGGTTTATTCGATATCGGCTACCTGCGTCCGGTTCCCGGAATCGTGCATATGCAGCCCAAGGACGAGGAAGAGTTTGTGGATATGCTTTGGACCATGGCAAACTACAACCAGGGTCCGATTGCGATACGTTATCCGAGGGGCGCTGGCACGGGAGCACGGCCAAAGGTGCAACCTAAGTTGCTGGAGATTGGTAAGGCCGAAGTCGTAAGTCACGGACAGGATGTCGCGCTTTTTGGTCTCGGAAACATGTTCGCACTAGCCGAAGAGACCGCGAAACGGCTGGAAGAGCAGGGCTTCTCGGTAGCTCTGATCAATCCACGATGGATCAAACCTCTCGATGTCGGCACGCTCGAATTTTTTGCGCGGCGAGTAGAGGTCATTTGTACCTTCGAGGATCACGTACTGCACAACGGGTTCGGTTGCGCAGTCGTGGAGCAGCTGGCCGACAGCCAAATCGCGACGCCGGTGGTCCGAATTGGGTGGCCCGACCAATTCGTGGAACACGGCTCGATACCGGTTCTGCGAGAGAAGCACGGCGTTACCGCTGATGCCGCGTTGGAGAAGATTCGGCCGTTTCTAAAAAAGGCTCTGGGTAAGAAGCAGCCTCGCACCGCGGCCTAACGGTAGGGATGCGCTCCCGACGCTTCGGGTTGAAAACCCGCGAGGAATCGACGACAGCATTCTGTCCCGATATCTTCCGATGCGCAGTTGTCTGCTATGGTTCCTACGATTGTCGCCCGCCAATTGACCAAGGTTTTTCGAACCTATAACAAAAAAGCAGGGCTTTTTGGCGCCATAAAGGGCCTCGTCAGCCGGCAATACCGGTCTACTTACGCCGCTAATCAGGTTTCATTTTCAATTTCCGAGGGAGAGCTCGTCGGATTTCTTGGGCCGAACGGGGCGGGAAAAACGACAGTCCTGAAGATGCTTTCCGGCCTGCTGGTTCCGACATCAGGATCGGCTTCCGTGTTAGGATTTACACCCTGGGAACGAAAAACGGAATTCAAACGCCAGTTCAGCCTGGTGTTGGGGCAAAAGAACTCTCTCTGGTGGGATCTGCCAGCCAGTGAATCGCTCGAACTGAATCGGGTAATCTATCAGATCTCTCCAACCCTCTTCCGACAAATCGTGGACGAACTGGTAGACCTCCTGAACGTCCGCGATAAGCTCAACGTGATGGTGCGAGAATTAAGTCTCGGCGAGCGGATGAAACTGGAACTGATTGCCGCGTTAATCCATCGCCCAAAAGTCCTGTTCTTGGACGAACCAACGATTGGGCTTGATGTGATCAGCCAAAAAAACGTGCGAGACTTTCTGCTCCACTACAATGAACAGGAACGAGTCTCCACTATTCTGACCAGCCACTACATGCAGGACATCGAGAAGCTGTGTCGCCGGGTAATTATCATCGACCACGGCCAGGTGTTCTTTGATGGCGAATTTGCCGAAATCACTGAACGACTTGCACGGCATAAGTTTCTTCGATTTATCTTCAATGCCCCGATCAATCACGCTCCCCATCTCGGTGAGGTAATTGAGCAAACGCCTACCTCATTAACCTTAAAAGTCGATCGCGCCAAGGTAGCCGAGGTTTGCCGTGAACTCTTATCAACAGGCAATGTCCAGGATTTCAGCGCTGAGGATGAGCCGCTGGAAGACATCATTCGACAGTTATTCGAAAGTCACGAGGTAAGCGAGACGGCAGGCAAAGTCGCTTGAAGATATCGGAATGCGCTTACGCATTCGCATGTCATGCTCCCGGAATCCGCATTCCGAAATTTTCTAACTACGCCGATCCGGTCTTAAGATGAGCAGCCGCCGCAGGACCGAGCCAGAGCCGCATTGGCACCATCGAAGATCGCTGGAAACCATGTTTTTCGAAAAATGTGAGAGAAGGTTCGCTAATGCGATCGGTGAGCAAAGTAATGCGTAGAAAATTCTTCTGCTTCGCGTAATCGATAGCATACTTCAGTAGTTCGCTGCCGAGGCCTTGATCGCGAAAATTCCGGTCAATGATAAGATCCTCCAGGAGAATTACGAATCCCCCTTCGGCCGTGCTGATCGTGAACAGCAGGTTAAGCATTCCGATGATCTTATTGGCGCTTCGCAACACAAAAATTCGGCCTCGGTTTGGCTGTTCGAGCAACAATCGCAGCCCCCGCATTTGGTTGTTGTAGTCCGGACGGAAGTCCGACTCCTGAGCAAACAGATCCATGAGCATTTCTGTGAGCGAAGGCAGATCTTCAATCGTGGCGGGTTCTATGCGAGTCAATCCCAGCATGCCGCGATTAACATGCCAAAGCCGCACGGTTTCTAAAAGCGGAAATAATGCCGGTCATCAAAATGGTTTGCTCCGATTTAAACAGCAGTTGTGCTGTCTCCCGCTTTGGACGAAAATCTGCGACCAAATTTGACCGGAAGCTTGCCCCAATGATCTGGATCCTCATTGTAATCGTCAGTTATCTGTTAGGTTCGATCCCGAGCGGCTATCTGGTTGCCAAAGCGCACGGAATAGACATTCGACAACACGGCAGTAAGAACATCGGAGCGACCAACGTACTGCGAGTAATGGGGAAGAAGTGGGGCTACCTCGTCTTTTTCTGCGACGCACTTAAGGGGTTCGTTTCGGTAAAGGTAGGCTTTTCTCTCGCCGGATCCTTTGGCGCGACCGTTACGCTTGCTGGTCTGGTCGCGGCGCTCTGTTGCATTCTAGGCCACAACTACCCGGTCTGGTTGAGCTTCAAGGGTGGCAAAGGCGTCGCAACCTCCACCGGGGTTGTAATTGCCTTGTTCCCGGTGGTCATTGTTCTGCTGGCGGGAATCGTCTGGCTGCTTGTGTTCCTGCTCGGCCGCTACGTTTCACTTGCTTCGATTTCCGCGGCGGTCGCCCTACCGATCGCGGTCGCATTGTTCGGTCCGTATGCCCGGATTAACGATTATTGGCTCGTACTCTGTTTCTCGGTACTCGCTGCCGGCTTGGCCGTATGGAGACACCGCGCTAATATCACTCGGCTGTTGAACGGGACCGAATCGCGGTTCGGCAATAAAAAGTCGGAGTCGTGAGTCCATGAAGACATGTCTCGCGTTAGACTTTCCAGAAATGGCGGAAAAACTGCGCGGTTGCCGGCTGAAGCAGGCCATTAAGGTGACCAACGGTTGAATCACTTAGCAAAGAGAAGAAACTCCTGAACCTTCCCGTCGGGCGTTCTATAAAAATCTCCTAGGAAACCAGCCTTCTCAAATTCGAGCTCCAACTCGCGATACGCCATACCGCCTCGCTCGACGGTCGAGAGTAATTTAACCGACTTTGGTTCTCCCAATTCTCTAAAGGAGGCCGATGCTAGCTCGAGCCTTTCCGGTGCCGCTAGGAGCCGACTGCCATCCGTAGAGAGGGCGATCACTAAGGCGGACCGGCTAGCGGCTTACGCTGGCTCGCTGCTGCGCCGCGAATCAGCTCAGTCAACCGGTCAGCCAAAAGTCGGGTCAAGCGAAGCATTCGCAAGGCGAATCGGCCTGCTTCGATCGCTTCTCTTGCACTCCTGAGTTTTCCACCAACGAAGATGGTAGGAATACTCTCGTCTCGGCCATCAGAAATCATACGGGCCGTAATAAGCGGAACTTGATAACGCTCGCACACCGAAGCGATCGCTTTCGATTCCATATCAACCGCCACGCTGAACTCTCCCAGTCTCTGCTTATCTGCCGATCCGCTAATCTGCTCGACCGAGTAAAAGGGACCGATCGCATCGACCAAGCTACCAACCGGCAATTCGATGTGAGCGGTTGTGAAGTTAGAAGCAATCAGAAAGTCTCCCGGTTCCAAGAGGGCACGGGTTGCTCCGGCGAATCCTGAGTTTATTACCAAGGTTGGCTCAAGTCGCTCAACCGCCTTTTCAAAATCAGCAATGGCCCTCGCTCGAATGCCAACGAAACAGATTCCGACTCTGGTACCGCACAACATTCCGTCGAAAAACGTCTCTTGCTTCCTCCTCCGCCCCAGACGCTTTTGGAAAACGCGGGCCTCCGCCGAAAGTGCAAAAACGACCAGCAACATATATTTATTTGGTGGCGGTGTGCAATTTCACTTCGATAATCTGATTTTTGTCGCCGGAGTTTGGCCGAGCTTCCGGCACAATCTTGGTCCGATCTTGCACTGCTTCGATAAATTGCCGGGCGCTAGACTGAGGAATTTCGACGAGCAAATCTTGACCGGATTCCGTGGGAAGACGATTGAGGGTGGCATTACCCCCCAGCTTGGTGGCTAAATTCTTAATCCGCTCGATTTCAGAATCGAGATCTTGCGGTCTAACGGTCAGTTCGACAAGGTTCAGACTCAGCCGAGGTGTGCTTAATTCGCTCTCAACCGACCGCTGTACGCTTTCATTGAGCAGTGTCAAGTCTGGCGCCGCCATTGGACGATCTCGGTGTAGCCAAAGATAAATCGCCACTCCCGCCGCGCTCAATACAAGTAAGACGATGAAGGAAAGAATAATCCTGGGCATTCGGATATGGGTTCTTGCTTCGTGAACCAAAACGGGTTGAGTGCAAAAGTTTAAACTGTGATTGATTTAGGAAAAGGTAAAATCCTTGTAACGGGGGGCGCAGGATTCATTGGTAGCGCCCTCGTCTGGGCCCTCAACCGCCGGTCGCTCGATAACATTTTGGTGTGCGATGAACTCGGTATCGACGAAAAGTGGCGGAATTTAGTCCCGCTGCGGTTCGACGACTATCTCGCGGCCTCGGATCTTCGGGATTTAGTTGTGGGCGAAAGCCCTTTGCTTAACGAAGTCCGCCTCGTCTTCCACCTAGGTGCGTGCTCCTCCACTACAGAACAGGATCTCGGCTATTTGATGGGGAACAATTATCGATTTACTCGAGATCTTGCCGAATGGGCTGTGAAACGGCGTTTGCGCTTCGTCTACGCCTCCTCGGCGGCTACCTACGGTGATGGCTCCGCCGGCATGGACGACGACGATGAAAAACTCCATCGCCTTCGTCCATTGAACGGTTACGCATTTTCCAAACACCGGTTTGATGTGTACGCCAAACAACGTGGAATCCTCGATTCGTTGGTCGGTTTGAAATACTTCAATGTGTTTGGCCCGAATGAAGGTCACAAGAAAGAGATGCGCAGCCTTGTGCGCAAGGCTTTCGAGCAGGTGCAACAAACCGGCAAAATCCAGCTCTTTAAGAGCTACCGGCCCGAATACGCGCACGGCGAGCAACGCAGAGACTTTCTTTATGTAAAGGACGCCGTGGAAATGACCCTATCTCTGGCGGTCAACCCTTCGGCTCGAGGATTGTTTAACTTGGG
>WNFQ01000113.1_pt1 | contig 46719 bp, 51 predicted proteins | sample 5400171 | NCBI WGS metagenome assembly WNFQ01 (sample SAMN13153356, study PRJNA577476) | soil metagenome | isolation source: 20 cm soil under Madrone tree | place: USA:California | collected 2016-06-14
AGGCGCGTTGTGATCACCTACAAAGATGAAACGGGGCAACCGCAGTTCCGGGCTGATCTCTCCAACTGGAATTTGGCCCCGGAAGTTTCTGATGCGCTCTTTACGTTTACTCTGCCCAATGGCGCGGATCGAATTCAATTCCTGACCGAAGTTGGCAACGCCGCTGCTCCGGCCACTTCTAAGAAAGGAGGCAAGAAATGAAATACAGATCCCTGTTAAAAGAGATTGCAAGTCAAATAGCCCTAGTTTTTGTCCTGTTCTTCGTAATTCAGAGTGAAGCCTTCGCGATCGCACGAGGTGGTGGTGCAGGAGGCGGCGGACGAGGTGGCGGTGGAGGAGGTGGCGGCTTTTCGCGCCAAGGTACGGCACAAGGAGGCGGATTTTCGTCTGGTAGGGAGTCGTCCTCAGGCGCTCGAAGCACGCAAAATCTGCAGTCTTCCCGCGGCGGTAGCAGGCAGTTGCAGGGAGGCTCAAGCGGGGGACAGCGCTCAACCTCAAATGAGGGACAGCGGGGGACGACAAGCACCCAGAATCAAGCGCAGCGCCAGCAAGCTCGGCAAAATGAGACAGGGACAAGCACCCAGAATCAAGCTCAACGCCAGCAAGCCCAGCAAAATGAGATAAATACGCGCCAGCAGGGCGCTACTCAGCGCACGACGGCCAACCAGCAAGGTGCCAATAGCCGGCAGCAGAGTCGTCAGAATTATGGACAGAACACGCAACAGAGTCGTCAGAATTATGGGCAAAATACGCAGCAGAGTCGCCAAAATTATGGGCAGAATGCGCAACAGAGTCGCCAGAATTTTGCAAATAATTACGCAAATACCTACGGATCCGCTGGCTCCAACGGTACCTGGTACGGCGGCACCTCAACCGGTACTTGGGGCGGCTACTACGCCGGATTGGCAACTGTCGGCGCGGCTGGCTTGGCGATGGGTGCAACGGTCGCCAGCCTTCCGCCGCAATCGACGCAGGTCGTTGTCCAAGGTACCCCGTACTACTATTCAGGTGGCGTTTACTACGCGCCTCAGAACAATGGGTATGCTGTCGTGCCGCCTCCCAAGGGAGCGGTCATCCCTTCGGCTCCTGAGTCCTCTACAACGGTCCAAGGCGCGGACAAAAGCTTCGCCTACTCCAACGGTGTGTTCTACGAGGAAGCTGGCCAAGGCTATGAGATTGTGGACCCGCCGGTAGGCGCGTCCTGGTTCCGTCGATCCCGGAAGGAGCCGCAACCGTGACGGTCAATGGCGCCAAGTACTTTGAATTTGGTGGAATATGGTACCGGCCATTCTACAGCGGAAGCGACGTAGTTTTATCAAACGGTCCCCAATCCGACGGGTTGACGGCCTAAGCGCGATCTTTAACAGGGACTTCATCATGTCCTCCGGTTATTGTTTAAGTTTTAACATAAAGAGCCATGTAACTCTGGCCTATCGAGTTGAATGGGGCTCTGGTCGGAATCAAGTTATGGCCGAGAATCTCGGCGAAGTAATTCTCCTAAGCGAACCCAGCTTCGCATCTCGTCTGTCTTCCGTCAGATCCACATCGAACCCACGGGCGACCTCCGGCGCAAGAGTACCGTCAGCGGCTTAAATGGTTTCCTCCCATCAGCCAAGGCGGACGGTTCCCTCGATTTAAATAGGGGTAGGGACAAAGTAGCTTTGCCCCTCCCTCCGAACCGGACTGGCGGATTTCCCGCATCCGGCTCTCCAGTTGGTGGTTAGCTTCAAGCAGATCGGCATGCCGCGGCGTACGCTTGCTTTAAGGAATACAAGCCCACCGCGGAGAAGTAGCTATTAGGCCATCGGTAGTGATCGATTCGTCGGGCTCTGCCTTTTCGTTTCCTCTGGTGTCTTAGGATGCGGCGCAGGCGTCCTCGCACATAGCCATCGATTGGCTCGTGGACATGGGAAGCACTATGCTTGAAGTAGCCGAACCATCCTTTCAGGGTGCGGTTCAATTCCGAGCAGATAGCTTTGTTATTCCTGCCGTTGCTGCGACGGGTCTTGCTCCGTATGGTGTCTTTGAGCTTATCCAGGCTCTTCTTGCGCGGCCATTTCTTTGCCCTTTCAAAATGGTATCCCAAGAAGTCGAAGCCCCCTCTTTGACTAGCGTCCACTAGCCGTGTTTTGGTCGGATGCAGTTTCAGTCCGTTTTCTTCTACCCATTGGCTGATTTGGTTCAGGGCCTCCTGTGCTTGTTCCTGGTTAGCACACCGCACGACGAAGTCGTCGGCCTATCTGACCATTTCAAACCCCTTTCGGGCCATCTTCCAGTCCACTCCGTTGAGGTAGATATTGGATAATATCCCTTGCTCTGTGGCCTGCCATCCTTTCATGCGGTCCATGACTCCGGCCTGAAGCATTCCCCTGATCAGGCTCAATACTCTGCAGTCGGCGATTTTCTCTCCGACTCGTTCCATTAGCCCTTCGTGTGGTATGGAGTCGAAGTAGCTTTTCAGATCGGCATCCACTACCCAGTGATAGCCGCTTCTTAGCAGTTCATCGACTCGGCGCAGTGCGTCTTTGCACCCTTTCCCAGACCGAAACCCGTAACTCTGCTTTGCGAACTCTCGCTCGAAGAGCGGTTCGATCACTTGGAGCACCGCTCCTTGCTCGATCCGGTCTCTGACCGTCGGGACTCCTAACGGCCGTTTCTCTTGGCTCCCGGGCTTGGGTATCCATACTCGTTTGACGGCTTGTGGCCGGTATTGATTTGTTCTGAGCTCTTGCTCCAGCTTTTGGATCGTCCGCCAGGTTCTTTGGACTCCAGACTTTGTCGCCAATGCATCGGGCCGAATCGAGTTCAACATGGTTTTGTTTATGGACTGGTCTTTCGCTTCCGGCTGCTCCCCACCCCGCCTCTCGACGACGCAGTTGCCTTCCGCTACGGACAGGCCGGTGCTGCTGTCCGATGGGGACTTCCACCCCACTGTTGGTGCGTACTCTCAGGCGCACATCTTTCCTGCGCTTCGCGCCTTCCCCGCTGGGGACGTTTTGACGACTGGGCATATTTTGTTTTCTCGCATCTCTTATTTGTCATTATTAGCTGGCTCTCCTAACTTCTCGTAACCTGGCAATTACATTACTGTAACCAATTATGAGGATCGACCGGTTCACAAGCAAAATGCAGGAGGGTCTACAGGAGGGGCAGGCGTTGGCATCTCAATTGCAGCATCAGGAGTTGACGCCGGAGCATTTGCTTCTGGCGCTGCTTCGACAGCAGGACGGGTTAGCCAGACCGCTTCTAGAAAAGCTGAATGTCCGGATCCCCGAGGTTGAGGGGCTGCTCGAGCAAGAGCTGGCTCGACGTCCCAAGATATCAGGTGCGGCCCAGCAATACCTCAATGCCGATCTCCGCAACGTCTTGAATCAAGCAGAGACGGAGATGACGCGGCTAAAGGATGAATATCTCAGTGTTGAGCATTTCATTCTGGCTCTGATCGACCCGCCGAAAACGCCGGCGGGCCGAATTTTGCAAGGGTTAGGAGTCAATCGCGAAACCGTCATGAAAGCGCTGCAGGGTTTGCGCGGTTCGCAGCGAGTAACGGATCAAAACCCCGAGGGCAAGTACCAGACACTGGAGAGATATGGGCGCGATCTAACGGCAGCTGCTCGGCAAGGAAAAATTGACCCGGTAATCGGTCGGGATAGCGAGATTCGCCGGGTGATGCAGGTGCTTTCTCGTCGAACGAAGAACAATCCGGTGCTGATCGGCGAACCGGGGGTTGGCAAGACTGCAATTGTCGAAGGATTAGCTCGGCGAATCATCAGCGGCGATGTGCCTGATTCGCTAAAACGGAAGCGAATCATCGCACTCGATCTTGGTTCGATGATCGCTGGAGCGAAATTCCGCGGTGAATTTGAAGACAGACTTAAAGCGTTCCTCAAGGAGGTGACCGACTCCCAGGGCGAGATCATCCTCTTTATTGATGAGCTGCACACAATCGTTGGGGCCGGAGCGGCGGAAGGGGCAGTCGACGCTTCCAACCTGTTAAAGCCGCAACTGGCGCGAGGAGAGCTGCGCACCATTGGGGCAACCACGCTGGATGAGTACCGAAAGCACATCGAAAAGGACGCTGCGCTCGAACGGCGTTTCCAACCGGTAATGGTAGACGAACCGAGCGTGGAAGATACCATCGCGATTTTACGAGGATTGAAGGAGCGATACGAAGTGCATCATGGTGTACGGATCCAGGACGCTGCTCTGGTGGCAGCGGCAACCCTCAGCCACCGGTATATCTCCGATCGTTTTCTTCCCGATAAGGCGGTCGACCTGGTCGATGAGGCGGGTTCTCGGCTGAAAATAGAACTCGATTCGATGCCGACCGAAATCGACCAGATCGAAAGGCAGATCATGCAGCTGGAAATGGAGCGCCAGGCGCTGCAGAAAGAGAAGGATGAAGCGAGCCAGCAACGGTTGGCAAGACTGGAAAAGGAGCTCTCGGATCTGAAAGAAAAAAGCGCTCAGCTGAAGGCTCAATGGCAGAGCGAAAAACAGGTAATCGAGCGTTCGCGCAAATTGCAGGAGCAGATTGAGAATCTGAAGCAGGAGCTGGATCGGGCTCAACGTCTCGGCGACCTCGGTAAGGCTAGTGAGATTCAATACGGCCGGCTGCCGGAACTGTTGCAGGAGTTCAACGCCCACAATCACCGTTTGGCGGAGCTGCAGAAGTCGCAACAGATCTTGAAGGAAGAAGTTACGCCAGAGGATATCGCTGAGGTAGTGTCAAGCTGGACCGGGATTCCGTTAACACGGCTGCAGGAGAGCCAGAAAGAAAAATTGATCCACATGGAAGAGCGTCTCAGTGAGCGCGTGATCGGACAACGCGAAGCGATCACCGCGGTCTCTAACGCGGTCCGCCGTGCCCGAGCCGGCCTGCAAGATGAGAATCGACCGATAGGTTCGTTTATTTTCCTCGGCCCAACTGGAGTGGGGAAAACTGAACTGAGCCGCGCGTTGGCTGAATTCCTTTTCGACGACGAAAACGCAATGATTCGGCTCGACATGAGCGAGTACATGGAGAAACACACCGTCGCCCGGTTGATCGGTGCGCCTCCTGGCTACGTCGGGTACGAAGAGGGTGGACAGCTCAGCGAGGCGGTGCGGCGGAAACCGTACTGCGTCGTGTTGTTCGACGAAATCGAAAAGGCGCATCCCGACGTCTTCAATGTTCTGCTGCAGGTGTTAGACGATGGACGGATTACGGATGGGCAGGGAAGAACTGTCGACTTCAAAAACACGGTCATCATCATGACCAGTAATATCGGTAGCCAGTTCATTATTGATGCTAGCGAGCGCGCGGAAAGAAATCGTCGAGTCATGGAAGCGCTCCGCAACCATTTCCGGCCGGAATTCCTGAACCGGGTAGACGAGATAATCATCTTCGATCGACTCACTGATAAGGAGCTGAACAAGATCGTTGAAATTCAGTTGGCGCGCGTGTTGCGGCGGCTCGAACAACAGCATCTCGAGCTGACTCTTACCGAAGGTGCCAAACGGTTGCTGGCCGAAGAAGGATACGATCCGGTATACGGTGCGCGACCGCTTAAGCGGGTGGTTCAACGCCGCTTGCTCGACCCGTTGAGTCTCGCGTTGCTGGAAGGAAAGTTCATGCCGGGCGATCGCATCCGAGCCGAAGTCGAGGCAGGAGAGCTCGTTTTCCATAAGCAATGACCACGAATAGATCCGCCTTCGCTGAGCCACGTGAAACAAGTCGTGGTCGATAACCGCTGCGGTGGACGGGCAGCAAGCGAACGCGAATTGAGGGGGCGGACCGCAGCCAGAGCGGCGACTGTCCTACGAAGCCACGGGCTCTGCAAACCCTGAGAATTTGTTCGGAGCTGCCCGTGAAGCACCTTTATAAACGGCAGTCGCCATCGTGTGTCCTTGGGTTGGTTGAATCAATAAACGCGAATTTCTGGCAACTGCTCGTGAAACAGGTCCATAGACCCATTCTCCCGCGGCATCGATGGCCCCAGGATGGTTCAAAACCCCGAATAAGTCCGCTGTCGCACAAGGTTACAGCTGGCAGCCTGCGAATGGACACGAATGCCTAGTCCTGAGCACCTAAGAAAATGCTTTTGCGGCTCACCCGGTTTTGAACTTTCTTTATACCCATGAAATCAGCCTACGAACTCGCGATGGAACGTTTGCAGAAGGGGGCGCCAGTCGTTCCACTGACCGACACACAGCGAGCGGAGATCGCTGAGATTGATTCCACGTACAAGGCAAAAATCGCGGAGAAAGAGCTCCTTCTGAAAGATCAAATCAAGAAAGAGATTCAGGCCGGGCATTTCAAGGAGGTAGAGCCGCTTCAGCAGCAATTAGCGACCGAACTACGGCGGCTTCAGGAAGAATGCGAATCGCGGAAGGAAAAGGTTCGGAACCGACCTTCGCAATAGACGACGCCAATCGGCGATGTCGTTCGTTGTTGTTCATTGGCGTTCGCGGGCGTTCGTTTACTAGCAAGCCTCCCTGATACTAAAAACGGGGGAGTTCCCTACGCTTTCTGTTTAGAGTTTGCTCGCCATTCGGCTCGTGCAGTTCTAGAATACCGCTCTGGAGGAAAGAAAGTGAAAGATTCTCCGTCGTTCCAGCGGCGTATCGAGCATTGCTCTTACATAGTCGATTTGCATCTTTGGCAGAGAGGGGATCACGCGGCGTTTGCTACCTTTGTTTACGAAAAAGCCGGAGAGCGGCTCCTGCGGCATTTCGCGAACACCGACGAAACCGAAGTGATCCGGAAAGCGCTGGTGTGGTGTGAGCGACATTCCCATACTTCCCAGCCGCACTTCTTCACCTCGGTTTCGCAGCCTTGAGCACATCGGCCATCAGATCTTTTGGCATCACCCTTCACGCCTGTCTGTTCCGCTGAAAGTTTCCAGGAATTTCCGAATCGTTTCCGACGCAGAACGGGCTAAGTACTCCCTGGAGATATTCTCCGTCGGCGCTGTACCACCTAAAGGTGCCCATTCGCTCGCCCGAAGACCACCCAGCTGAGTACTTTCCGGGACGATAACTTCTTCAACGTATGGTTCGTTGTCGGCGGGGGATTCTTCGAAATTCATTTCGCAACCCACGAATTCGGATTCAAGAACTTTGGTCAGCTCATCTTTCTTCGAATAGTTCGCCGGTAGTTTAACCCGAATACTACAGTTAGTGTATAGAGCCATAGCTTACCTTTCGTTCTTCGTGAGTCTGCGTCTCTGGCCCAACAGCTTCTCTTTGAGCGTTTGTCTCGAGACATCGCAGGCGGCATTATCAAAGCGCAGCTATAGAATTTAAACGAAAAGCAGCGGTGAGAACAAGCGGCTTTCTAGGGAAGCCCAAATCCGGGTTGCCCAGCGTCGCCTCGGCCGCCCGCCGTCGTCGGAGCCGCCGGCAAGCTTCGTGGATTTTTGACTTGGGCATGGTGCCAGCATCCATTTTGGTTCGCTGTGATCGTGTTAGCCGCGATTGTACTCGGCGTGCTTTGAGCCTTCACGCATTGTTAAAAGACCTGCCGAGGAGCAAATGACCCAGCCAGAAAACCGATCAGCGAACCTGGTCGGCTTCCTTGAAATGCCGCAAATAGCGCAAAAAAACCGTTCCGCCGAAAAAGCGTCGTCACCAATCGCAGAGCCGCGACATTAAACGCTAACGGTGAAAATGACGGCCATACTCATAGTGTTTCTGGTCTTTTGGGCATTCTGGAAAGCTAAACACTTCGCTAATTGGATAGGTGCCGCGGCCACAACCAAGCTTTGCTGGTTCATGGCTGGGATCTGGGCGGTTTCATTTTTCTCCGTGTGGCTGATTCTTTCTGTATCGCAATTTGTGGGACAAACATCGTACTGGCCTCAGCCATGGAAATCAGTTGTTTCCATGATCTATGGCCTTACGTGTATTCTGCCATTGCCACTTTTATCATTGGCACCGTACACAAAATGACGTTGTGATCGCTATCGCCTCCCTGCGGCAATTGCGCTTGGTTATCAGCCCGAGGCCTTGATGCGTCCGCAGCCGAGGCCCGCATCCGAACTATCAGAGCTTCCAGACCCCCGCCAAGTACCCAGCAAAGACCCGGTCATCACGCACTCGATGATCGGCTTCTTGCTTTTGGGACTGGGTCACCCTTGCGCTCGAAACGCCGCTAATATCGCAATGAAGCCGTTCGGCTGAAAAAACGTCGCAGCAGCGGTAGAGCCCGCGAAATTGATGTGGAGACCCTAGTCAACCAAAGCAGAGCCGGTCACCAGCAAAGGTCGTCTTGGTGGCCGGCTTCTTTTCCTTTGGAATGGCCTTTCCGCTCACCTCGAGTGGATTGTCGCAACTCCTCGAGCCTCAATCCTCGTACACCCGGAACAGGACTTGGCTGCCCCGGTAGGTGCGCTTTTCCTCGGCCGATAAGCAGCCTTCCAGAAAGTGGATCAACGATTTGACCCGGTAATGCTTGGCCATTACCTGGAGCGTGGCCCGGTCATTGGGTTCTAATTCTATGACATTAATTCGGTGGGTCTCGGTGGCTCCGAAACTATTGAAAGAGCGAGCTTTTGCTGTCTTATTTGGCTTCTTACTTCGCGCTCCAACGATTCGGGGTAGTTCTCCGATCGGAGAGGTTTCGCCGGTGGACTTGGCTTTCATGTTCTGGGGGTGATCGTTTAGAGCATCACTGCTCGTTAACGCGAAACAATACCGGTCTATCCGGGTTCGCGTTCTGGTCTTCGGTGGCTAAGATGCCTTCTAGGAAATGGGTCAGTTTCTTAACCCGGTGACGTGTGGCCATCGATTCGAGAACGGCTCGGTCGGTACGGGTCAGATTGATCAGCTTTACAGCATGGGTTTCGGAACTGCCGGGATTAGCAATAGTGGCGGTTCTGGAGGCTTTCATACTCCAGGGTACACCTAAAGTTGGTTGGAACGAAACTCATTCGATCGACACAAAAGCAAGGCCCGGCTTTGCCTTAAAGCGTTGTCTCCAGCCCGAACCGCGGCTTTGACCGATCGATCACCACGTTTCCGAATTGGAACGGGATCGAGCGAAAATCAGCTTTCACCATTTATCTCTATTCGTCCACGGTGCGGGAACCGCTCACGATGTTTAGAGGATCGGGGTAAACTTTGGCAGCAACAACGTCTCGGCCTACAGCATCGGCGCCGACGAGGCCCTGACTCCGGTCGCAGGGTCGCCCTTCGCAGCGGAGATCGGGCCCTCCTCAGTCGCTATTACCCCGCTGGTGCCTTTCGCCTCGTCCTTCGCTAAGCTCGAAATTGCCAAGGAGGGCTTCGATCTAAATGAGTCCTTCACCCTGGGTGCGAACAGCAATGGGATTAACCCTGTCACGGAAAACGTGACCCTGCTTCGGAAAAATCCTTATCGCGCACGCTTCAGCGGATCGGCGTAAGGCACGCCGGATAGCTACGGCTTTTGACGCAGCATCTCCGTTTAAGCTTGAGCACATTTTCGTGCGAGCAACACAATGAGTTCCTCCGATTCGTCTGTCTCATTCCGAGGCCTTTTGGGAAACGCTTTATGCTCGATCTCAAAGTGGTGTTTTTCTAAAAATGTATAAAGCTCACGATTATCCTTGAGACCCTTCTCAGAAAACAGCGAAGAGTTTCCTCGATAGGGCAAATTGAGGACAATAATCCTCCCATCCGGTTTGAGGTATTTCGCAAAAGCACTTAGGACCTTTCGAAAATCCACGTAGTTCAACGTATCCGCACGCTCTGCTTTTTCGGCCGTTTTAGGGTTTATTCCAAGGAAAGCACAAACCCTAATTATAGCTTTTCGGAAACTCGGCGCCCCAAACTGCCCCACCTTCTCTGCGTCAAGCCGGATTCTCAACTCGTCCAACGATCCATCGTTATCAGCGGCTACATCGACGCAAACTCGCTTTCTTCCCGGCTTTGTTTTTAATAGTCGTGTTACTGGCGTCGCGCCGCTACCAACATCAATGATCAGGTTGCCGATCTTCTCTGCTGTCTCGAGCTTGCCAAAAACAGGCTCTAGCAGTCGCTGCTTTAATTTTGGGGCATACGATTCACCCCAATATTCTTGCCAGGGGTTGGCATCGACCAAGCCTATTGCCGAACATTGGCCTATAGAATAGCCAATTAAGCATCAAAACCAGTATCAGTGGTTGTCATTATTGCCAACTACGATCCAATGCGATCACCCTCCGATGCCCCGCTTCGCCGAAAATTATCTCTTGGTGCTATGCTTGGTGCATTCAGCATTACACCTGAAACGCACCGGCCTTCTTGGTCACACCCAGGGACGTTTCTACCAGATCGGCTGCGACAGAGAGGCCGTTGGCCTTCACGATCGCCTTTTGGAGTTGACGGGCATTATCCCGGTAGGTGGAGTTGTTTAGCACCTCATTTAGCAGCGTTGAGAGGTGGTCGGCGGTTAATTTGTCTAACGAGGTGACTACGCCGGTTTGCTTGTCTGCGATTCTGGCGGCTACGCCGGGTTGATCAAAGGTTACCGGGATTGCTACTTGCGGGACACCTTGAGCCGGAGACTCCAGCACCGTGTTCAATCCCGCATGGGTGATACAGACCGAGCTCGACTTCAACAACTCCAATTGTGGCGCCCGCTTTACGATGATGGCATTGCTCGGAGCCGGTCCGATCTGCTCCGGATCGACCTGATGACCCACGGAAAGCACCAGTTGCAAGCCTTTATGCTTGGCTTTGCCCGTTCTGCCGGAAAGCGCACAGCGAGATTTTGCAAGCTAACCCCTCGTTCGTTTACACAAAGGGCGCGGAACCGACGGTCCTCGAGTTCTACAAGATGATCACCCAAGGAGCCGGAAATAAGATTTCAAAGATCGAGTTAGTCGACCTCTCCGCCGAAGACGCAAAGAGAGCGGAGAAAATTTAGGACGGTCCGGGCGGAACAAAATCGCGTCTACCACTCAAGCCGACGAAGAAGTTGGAAATCACGTTGGAAACGAGTGACGCCAATGGCAATTCCTCCAAGACGAGCGAAAGCTTCCTCGCTGAGAAAGACGGCAAACTCGTCATCCCAATTCCGGTTCTGGCAAAATAGCACCGACACAATTCCCGCGGGGCTAGCGGCGATCTTGCTCATGACGCTTTGCAAGCAAGCGATCCCCAGACTTGCATATTGCTACAGTGCGAAACTCCGAAAACGATTAAAACTTCTCCCAGACCGATCCTGCGAAAAGGAACAAGGGTCGGTAGTAGCTTAACGTTAAAACGAAAACTTAAGACTCGACCCTTTTTTGGATCTGGAATCGGTTGCTTAAGCTTCCTTGTGCCAGATTTGGCGGGCAGAGGTTTGGTTTGGTTCTGCGTTGAGCTTTAGGGTGTAAGCGGCCACCAAGGTTTTCCCTTCGTCTATCAAGTACCTTTTGATGATCAGTTGGCCCTCTTTTCCCTGTTTGGTTTTGATCTGATGAGTCTCGGTGAGCTGCTGGTGGTCCTTGGACCAGGCGGTTCTGGTCTTGAGGGAAGTCGCTCCCAAGAGGTCTAGCTTGCTTGGCGCGGTGCGTCCGTCGAGGTAAAGGGTTTCATCTAAGGCGAAGAAGGGACCGCGGACAGCGATCGTCATAACATGTTCGGTTTGGTGGATGGTGGCTTTAAGCTTAACCGAGGCGGCGTATTTTCGTTCGAGGAGACTGGCCCCGATTTGCTTCATCAGGGGTTCGAACGAAGTCGATGCTTTAAGGTCCAGCGCCCAGGTACCGGTGAAATTCGGATCGTCTGGTTGATCCGGATGGAGCGCGGCGGAAGTTTTGGGCAGACTGCATAGAGCGAGCCACACGAGGGCGGCGAGCCAGCGGAGCAGGAGGTACCTCATCAGAGGGGGAAGGGTCTCTTTAATCTGATGAGCCCGAGGAAGTAAAGGCGGGATTTATTCGAGGACACCCGCCTGGGTGGACCCATACCAATGGCCATGTGTAATCCGCAAGTTGCTGCCGTGGTGCGTAAGCAAGGCGGCGACGCGCTCTTACTTAGTTCCGACAAAGAACAGGTCATGGGCAGTTTTTCGACTGCCAATGCGACCGCTACCGGCTGGGCAATGCTACCACCTTCGGCAACACCACCACCTTTAACGGAGGCGCGAACGCCTTTGGATCGGGAATGACCATGCCGATCGTGCGCCGCAGCTCCCGTTACTACGTCATCAAGTACGTCAAATCTTTAGAGCCCTTTGGGATAGTAATTGGTGGTCAGAAGGTCCGCCCGAGAGACGCTGCTTTCCTCCATTTTTTTTTAAAGTTATCCGCTTTGTCACCGATATAGCCAGCTAGGTTTAGCATGTTACTCCAAGAAATCTTCTTAAAATGGCAAGCCAGAAACCCTACTACCCAAGCCATGGCACGAAAGTGCAGGGAAAAGGCGCGGCCGCAGGGCTTATTGCGTGGGTTTTCACCCGGTCTGGCAAGTGTTTCGATAGGTTTATCAGATGACAAGAAAGCCGTACGTGACGGGGGGTTGCGCTCTTTTTGCCGGTTATTTTTGGGCGATGCTCACCCGGACCAATCGGCCCGTGAGCGGGAATTGATTGAGTTTCAAGATCGCGACCAAATGAGGCGTTTGCGCGCCTTTTTCAAAACACGGATGGCGCAGCTCAAGTCTTGGTTCGGCGTATCGAAATGAAGACCGAACAAATTCACACGCTGGTGCTTGGGGCAGGGCCGGCGGGACTTGCGGCCGGCTACGTGCTGGCCCGCGCGGGGCACAAACCGTTAGTAGTCGAGAAAGGCAAGTCCTCGGGCGGTCTGATGCGGTCGATCAAACGCAGTGATTTCATTGTCGATATCGGGCGCAAAGAACTCTACGATCGGCTGGAGCGGGTAGATCAATTCTGGGCCGAATTGCTGGGGAATGATTACCGGCAATATCCGCATCGCGGGGGCGTGCTGTTTGACGGGCATATCATCGAGATTTCCCCGTCGTTTCGCGGTTTCCGGCGGGGAATGCCGTGGCCGATGCTCATTGGATGCGCGGGAGATTTGTTCTGGGCGCGAATGCGGGCGAACTCGGACCGTCCGCAAAACCTGGAGCAGTACTATTATCAAAAGTGCGGACGGCGTCTCACGCAAATCACCTCGCAGGGTTTTCAAGAGAAATTGTCCGGCATGAAGTGGGCCGAGGTGAAATTGCCAGAGAATCATTCGCACGGCAGCGACGCGACGTTTTTCCAAGCGGTGAAGGCGCTGATGGTGCGGACATTTTCGCGCAAAGAAGTCAATACGTTCAAGGGAGTCTGGCGGCACCCCGCGCGCGGGACGGGGCAAATCTGCGACGCGCTGGAGCGGGGCGCGGCGCAAAAGGGAGGCAGATTTGTTTTCGAATCGAATGTGTTGGAGATTAATTCCAGCGACGGAAAAATCATTTCGGTCAAGGTCGAGGCCTGCGGGGAAACGGTTCTCTATGAAACGGAGCATGTTATTTCGAGCATCCCGGAACAAATTCTGTTGAAACTGTTGTTGAAGGACCGATTCACGACGCTGGACGTCGCGCTGAAGGTGCCGCCTTCCTCGAAAAAGACAATCGTGCTGGTCTATTTGTTTTTGAACGAAGAACCGCGTTTTCCACACGCCTGGCTCAACGTGACGTGTCCGCACACCCGGATTGGACGAATCACCAATTACTCGGGCATCAACCGGCAGATGGTTCCCGCCGGGAAAACCTGCCTGTGCTGTGAGTTCTACTGCAGTGCGGGAGACCCTTTGCTTGAACGGGATCAAAACGAGTTTACGGCCCTGGCTCTCGAAGAGTGCGCGAAATACAAACTGCTGGACGCCGCGACGTGTTTTGACAGTCTCGTCATCAAGTTGCCCGGAGCTGATGCTTCTCAGAACCGCAGCAATTGGATGAACAATATGAGAAAAGGGCTGCTCGAGGAGTTGCGGCCGTTCAAGAATTTATATTACGTCAGGCGGACGGATCTGGACATTGCTACGCTGGCCGGCATGGAATCGGCCGAGGCGATATTGGCGGGCGATCGAACGACATTTGATCGCCATATCGATCCGACGCAGCTGGGGATTCGTAGCACGAAGAAGGCGTTTGAATTCAAGAACCCGATGGAGCAGGGAGTTTGAAGGCCGGGTTGCGGGAGCGCTAGGAGTGTGAACATGGTGATTATCAACGCATAGCCTGTTCCGTATACACACACCTCGGAGAACGGCTCTGGTAAAGGATGTTCCGTCTGTTCCGTCTCAAATGCGCAGACGCGCGCGCCCGCGCGGGCGTGCGCATAGGAGCTCTTTTCCCGTTGTAGGGTAAAATGCAAAACCCCTACCCCCCACCCTCCGAGCTGGGGATACCTTAAGCCGGCGCCTGGCCCCGGGGGGTAATGTTCCAGAGCAAGGGACAAATTCCCGAAAATCTGCAGCCTCCACTTGTGACTGCGGGCAATGCGCGAGATGGGACCCAGCAGCGGGCAATAGGCGGGTCGAAAATGCTGCGTTAGGCGGGGACTGGTCACCGTCCTAGGCGGGGCCCGAGAGCTCGGGCATCAGGCCCGCGAGCGGCTGCGCTCTTTTCGCTCTTTGGTGCAAAGTAGGCACGGGATTTCCAAGGATTTCGCGGGACATGTTATCCATTTTCTAACTCAGCTGGGGCAGCGACTTTTCTAACTCAGTGCGCGTCAATGACTTGGAGGTAAGGGGATTCGAACCCCTGGCCTTCTCATTGCGAACGAGACGCTCTACCAACTGAGCTATACCCCCACCTGAGAAAGGTTGGATAGTTACAGCACAAAATGACCAATAGCAAATACCCAATGTCGGCTATTGGTCATCGGCTATCGGCTATTCTAATGCCCAGGTTCCGAGAGGCTATAAAAACTACGGAAATCGAAAAATTGGAGTAACAGGATTCGCTTAAGCTTGGCTCGATCTAGCCGATCAAGCGAACAACAGAAAATATGGGTCCTCTCCTTCTTGGGCAAAAAATCCGGCTCTGCTTTGGGATACACGTCTCCGGAACACCTTTGCTCAAAGAGGGGTATTGGGAAGTTTGGTGTGCGAGTGGCGCAACGCGCGTGCTTATCCATTTGTATAACGATGGCAAGGTGGTTGCGACGACATCGAACGGCAATCTTTGGGTGTTCGATCGACTAGAGACTGTGCCCCAAAAAATAGTCGCGGATCTAGACTTTCAGGCGGTAGGGTGAAACCATCCAAGCGGCTCCGCCAGGTTGGCATGGACGACAAAATGGCGGAGTCGCAGAAGTCTGCGGCAGAATGAATACCTGGCGAAGGGCCGTACTATTCTTACAGATTCCCGCGGCGCGCTTGTTCTCTTTCGAGTGCTTCAAATAACGCTTTGAAATTGCCGACACCAAATCCCTGGCTGCCGTGTCGTCGAATCACTTCGTAGAATACGGTCGGACGATCCTGGACCGGTTGACTGAAGATCTGCAGCAAATAACCTTCATCGTCGCGATCTACCAAAATACCACGCTTTGCTAACTCGCTGATATCCTCGTCGATCGGACCGACCCGAGTCGGTAATTCTTCGTAGTAGGTCGGCGGTATGCGGAGAAAATCAACGCCGGACGCGGTAAGTGCATCGACCGTCGCGATAATATCTTTGGTGGCCAGTGCGATATGCTGCACTCCCGGTCCCCCGTGATGGATGAGGTATTCCTCGATCTGACTGCGTCGCTTTCCCTCCGCCGGTTCATTGATGGGAAATTTGATTCTACCCGAGCCGTTCTGCATCACCTTGCTCATCAGGGCCGAGTAATCAGTACTGATATCCTTATTGTCGAAGTGGGTGAGCTGGCTAAAGCCCATCACGTCCCGGTAAAAGGCGACCCACTCATTCATTTTGCCGAGCTCTACGTTGCCGACGATATGGTCGATCGCTACGATTCCGGTATCGGGAGCGGGTGCTGGATTGTCGATCTTTTTAAAGCCGGGCAAGATTCCGCTATAGTTGTCTCGCTCGATGAAACTGTGCACGGTATCGCCATAGGTAGCGATCGTTGCTCGGACGAACCGTCCAAAACTGTCTTCGAATTCTTGCGGTTCTTGCACGATTTTGCCGCCGCGGCGGACCGCTTCGTCAAATGCTGCTCGCGTGTCGCGGACGCGCAGAGCGATGTCGCGAACGCCATCGCCATGGGCCGCGATATGACGAGATATTGCGGACGCCGCATCCGGCGCGAGTGGGGAGGTGAGAAGAAACTGGACCTGGCCTCTCCCAACGAGCCACGAAGCTCGATCGCGGACCCCGGTTTCCAGTCCGGAATAAGCGAGTGGAACGAGACCGAGAGTAGTCCGATAGAAATGCGCTGCTTGCCGAGCGTTGGATACGTAAAACTCGACGTAATCGATGCTTTGAAATTCGAGAGGATCAGAACTCATGGTATTGGAGGGATTACAGCTATGGGTCGCATGACCGGGTGGCGGAGGGCGCAACCGATAAAATACAATCCGATCGGCCCCGGAAGCAAATGAAAAGCGGCTAAGCAGCCATTCCGATGGGTGGAATGACGTTCCGGATTAGATCATTTGGGGAACGGTTCCGGCCGAACACAAACCGGACTCGCCAGAGCGATCCTATCGAACCAGCCCTTCCGCCGTTCGCTTGAGCGCGGATATGATCCTGAGCGCTTTGTTGCGATCTACTCTGGTCTCCGGCGCAACGGCGACCAAGACTAATGGCGCTCGGCGGTGGAGGCTATCTTTCCAGCTGACCGGCACCGCCATGCCGACGAGCTCTTCGGTATATTCACCATGCTCGATCATGTGTCCCGCCTGGTGAACCTGATGAAGTCGGCGCAGGAATTTTGCGCGATCCACGATCGTGCGTCTGGTGTATTTGGGCAACTTTTTTGGCAGATAACCAGGCCAGCTTTCAACCGGAAGACTTGCTAATAGCGTGAGACCAGTCGCTCCGAAAAGCAGTTCGCGGCGAAAACCGGCTCGCGCGGCGACGCGTAACGCTCGCTGCGGCTCTGCTACGGCTAAGTAGAGCAATTGCTTGCCCTCGACCGTCGCTGCCAGGACGGTTTCGCCTAGGTTCTCGGCCAAGGCTTCGACCGACCGGTTAAGGTGGTCGCCAAAAGAAAAGCCTTCTCTGGCGATCATCCCGAGCTCAAAAAGGCGTAGGCTAGGACGATAACCATCGGGTGCTGCGGACAGTAGATCGCATTCCACCCCAACCTTAATCACTCGGAACACCGACGTCTTGGGCAATCCGGAAAGGCGGGTCAGCTCTGCCAACGAGCGTACCGGATGCTCGAGATCAAACTGCTCGAGAATGCGGCTGAGTTTCTTAAGAGTACCAGTAGCGTCTGATTCGCGTTTCTTGGGCATGGGATCCGTCGGCGCGCCCTAGGGGCAGGTTTGAGAAACTGCATAAAGCTGGCCGCAATCCGGAAGCCGCCGGACGCAGTCGGGAGTGCGTCCCTCCCGGCTCACACCCCGGCCACTTGCGGAGTCTGGATCGGATGATACCAAGAGGTTGAGTAGGCCTCGATCGCACTTTTTAACGCTTCCGGTGTAATAAACAAAGGTTCAACCGTGTCTAGCGCGATTGCGTATTCGTTCGTCTGCTTGGTGAGGCCTTGGCGATCGCGCTCCCAAGCTTGGGGATGTGGGCCGTGATCGATACCCATTGGATGTAATGTCAACATGCCTGGCTCGATTCCGCCACGAGAGAAGAACGTCCCTTCGTGATAGAAAATCACTTCATCGTAATCAATGTTCCGATGATAGTAGGGGAGCCGGAGAACTTCGTCGTCGCCGAGCAATCGGGGTGCAAACGTCCCAACAAACACCTCGTCGCTTGAGAAAGTGGCGCCCGCGGTTGGTGGAACATGATAACGCATGCTGGCTACCGGGCGGAAATCGCGAACATTGAGCTTACTGGGAAGAACAGTTCCTTTGTAACCGACCACGTTTTCGATCGGGTTGTAGTCGAAGAAAAGCCGGGTACGAAAACCGGTCCGTTTAATTTGCAACTCAAACTCTTCACCCTTTAAATCCGACCGCTTTTGATCGAAGTCAGGATACTGGATCACGGCGGGATCAAACAGGGCGTGCATCCCGAGAATTCCTCGGTCAGGAATACCGTAAGGAGTGCGGGATTCCGCAATGAACGCCAGTGTGTCATCCGAATGCGGTACCAGACGATAGATGGATCCTTTTGGAATGATGATGTAGTCACCCGACCGGTAGGGAAGGATGCCAAACTCGGTCTCAAAAAGGCCTTCACCTCGATGAAAGAAGTAGAGTTCATCGCCATCCACGGTCCGGTATAGGTAAGGCATTGGTTCGCGCCGGCGGGTCAAAAAGATTGACATCGATTTTTTGGCGCAGGCCGCCATCGATTGCATCAGCAACATCGGGGTGCCACGCGAATCGACGCTGTCTTCCGTAGCCATCTGACGGCAATCGAGTGCCATCGGTTTCAGCGGTCCCTCGATGCGTTTCCAAGCAGAAGGCATCTCGCGTGTGTAGAGATGGGTTGCTTCGCCGAAAAATCCCTGGCGCCCATACTCCATCTCGTAAGTGCCCTCAGGAACCCGTACGTGGGCTTGATTTGGATAAACACCGTTCTTCAGGGGAAACCTTTGCATGGAAAACTCCGGACTAGATGGGTTGTATGCCGAATATTAGCACACGATTCCAACTGGCGGAATGGGAAATAGCGGCGAGAACGCCATCATTGTCGAGAACGGTGGGAACGGGAATAGGTGAGAGGAAATTGCGTTACCTGCTTCATGCATTTGCCTTTCAACAAAGTAACGGGTGAGAGGAGCGTAGCCGATACCACGTTCCTTGGAGGCGTTTTCCGTTCGATTTCAGCCGGTAACAATGTATTTTCGATTGAAGTCGGCCCAACCTCACCCTAATCCAGTAAAGTTATGAGCGATCCAGAATCCCATCCCGACAATGGTCACCAACACGGCCCGCACTGCGGCCATACCGCCATCAAACATGGAGGCCACATCGATTATCTTCACGACGGCCATCTCCATCATCCGGTCGGCGCCCCAAGCTCAGCCATCGTCGAGGAACATGCCCTGGAAGTTAGGGGACAGAATCCTGAACGCTGCACGCCGGAGCACCATTGTGACGGCCATGAGGCCGGTCATCACCATGGTCCCGGTTGCGGGCACGAGGCGGTGCCCCACGGTGATCACGTAGATTATCTGGTCAAGGGTCACCTACATCATCCCCACGGTGACCACTGTGACGATCATGGTCCGGTCGAAATCGTTCCCGAGGCTTAGGCACTCACTCAATTTCGACGTAAATATCATCTTCCTGCGCAAGTACGCGGAAGGTTTGTACCGGCTCGATCGCCGGGGGTGTTAGTGCTTCACCAGTACGCAAGTCGAAACAAGCGCCATGGAATGGGCACTCCACGGTTTCACCGTCGACGCGGCCTTCAGACAGCGACGCCTCGGCGTGTGTACAGGTATCGCTGATGGCAAACAGGGTTCCCTCGACGTTGAATACGGCAATAGCTGGATCTTCGATTCGTTTCACTTTACCTGGACCTAACTCCGATTTTCCGCAAACTCGCCGTAACGCCATAGAGGGAGTTAGCAATGACAAATGACCGATGACAATGACAAATTGGCTCTATAGCGTGTGCAGCGCCTGGCGGATTTCCGCCGCGCTCGAATATCCGAGCAGTTGCGCGATTTTTTCCGGCGGCATTTGTGATAAGGTAAGTGCACGAATGGTGGCTTTAATGGTGGGTACAGCGGTGGGTGCGACACTCAAGACACGCAAGCCTAAGCCGGCCAGCAATGGAACCGCAATTGGATCCGACGCGACCTCACCACAGATTGAGATCGGCAATCTCCGCTGATTAGCTAGCGCGATCACCTGCTGGCAGAGGCGCAGTACCGCCGGATGCAGAGAGTCGGCAAACTCTTCCAACTGCGGGTTGCCGCGCTCGGCGCTCAATACATATTGAGTCAGATCGTTCGTTCCAATACTGGCAAAATCGAGGTGTTCGATCATCTGATCGAACGCGACAGCAGCGGCCGGGGTTTCGATCATCACACCGATTTCGATCGGCCATCGATGCGCGAATTCGCGCGCTTTCAGCGATTGGTGCGCCCTTTCTAAGTGCTGTTTGAGTCGAGAGATTTCGTCTACCGAAGTGACCATCGGTACCAGCAGCTTGATTGAAAAAAGGTCGGCCAGACGGAGGATCGCGCTGAGATGCGATTCAAAGAATTCCGGATGGCGCAACAGTAGGCGCAGTCCGCGGACGCCGAGAAACGGGTTGCCCTCCTTGCCCGGCGAGAGAAATGGCAAAGGCTTGTCGCCGCCAATATCGAGTAGCCGTAATGTGATCGAGAACCCCGCGGAAGCCCCTTGGTTAGAAGTGACCGATGCGGACGGTTGAGCGGACTGCCAGCGGGAATCGGCCAAAATCGGTTCGAGCGCATCCCGATACGCCGCCAACTGATCCTCTTCGGACGGGAGAACATGGAATTTATCAAAGAGGAATTCTGAACGAAACAATCCGATTCCATCCGCGCCGTTGCCCAGAGCGAGCTCGACATCGCGTCGCTTTCCGGCGTTAGCTGCTATCAAAAACTCTATCTTATCAGTGGAAATCGCCGGCGTTTGGCTGAGTTCAACTGCTCTCTTTTGGAGTTCTCGGGAATCCGCCTGACGTTGGCGCCACTCCTGAACCACCTCCGGAGCAGGGTTCACGAGCAACTGTCCGGTACGCCCATCAATCGCAACGATTTCGGCTGATCGAAGCACCGATTCTGATCGGCCGGCGTTTGCGATCACTGGGAGGCCAATTGACCGAGCGAGTATCGCGCCATGGGAAAGGGAGCCCCCGCCAAGTTCGATGACGCCCGTAATTCGGGTCGATTGGATTTGATCAATCAGTGTTGGATTCAATTCCGCGCAGACCAGCACACTATCTTCATTCAAATTGGCAAATTGATTGGTTTGGCCGATCAACTGTTGGACTACGGCCGATGCAGCCTCGCGAAAATCCATCGCTCGTTGTTTGAGATAATCGTCGGCCGCTCCGGCTTGATATTGCGCAACCTCGGTCAGCGTTTCGTACCACGAGGCGGCAGCATTCGCCGGGTTGGATCGTATGCGCTCTTGCGCCTTGGCCAAGAGTGTCTCATCCGACAATATGAGTTGTTGAGCCTCAAGGATTGCCACTTCTGCCGGATCTAACGAAGAGCTGAATTTGGCGACTCTTTGCGCAACGGTCTGTTGGGCGGCGTCAATCGCTTCGGTCAAGCGCCGGCATTCGGCCTCTACTTCGACGGGAGTATTTGGTCGACTATCGGGAATCTTCACATCGAGCCGATCGGCAAATAAGACGCGTCCCACCGCCAGACCAGCCGAGACCGCGATTGGTTCGAGGCTTGCTGAACCGTCCTCTGCTGCGGCTGGCCTTACAGAAAGTACATCTTCACTTCTTAAGCGCTCCAAAAAACCCTCGATCTCTTTCCTGACCCGTGCGGTATTCGGTCCCGACAATAGAAACCGGATCGTATCACCTTTCTTGGCCTGAAGGCGCGCGATCTCTACGAGGCTAGCGGCAACCACCGGGCCCCGTTTGCCAGTGACATTTTCGATTTGGACGTTTTTTGCCTCGGCTCCGAGCGCTTTAACCAGCGCAGCAACCGGCCTTAGATGCAGTCCGTAGAAATTTTCTAAAGTTGATTCGAAGCTTTCCTCGGTGACAACCGGATCGCCCGCCGGCTCCGAACTTTGCACTGCTTCGCCGAGCTGATCTTGCTTTGGGAGAAGACTGCGTTGAGCCGCGGCGACCACATCGGCCATCGGCGAGCCGGCCTGAATCTGTACCGCTGCAGCGATTCCTCCTTCCACCAAAGGACCAGAGCAAAGCCGGACATCAATCGAATCGCCCAATAGATCCTTTGCCATCTCGGTGCTCAGAATAGCGCTTCCCATGTCCATTAGGACGAGTACGCCATCAGATCGAGCGATTGACTCGATACCCTGTTGGATATCGATCGCATCGGTGCCGATTTCTAAGTGCGTTTCACCGACGCCTCCGGCAGCAGCGATCGGAAGCGTGGCGCTCACCGTCCGTCGAATCAGATCAACGGCAGCTTCGGCTAGAGCGCGTGAATGCGAGACAAGAAGAAGTCCAATCATTAGGGAAATAGGGATGCGGATTGCGGAATGTGAAATTAGCTGCCGAGTCTGGATCACGGAGTCTTAATTCCGCGATCCGCATTGCGCAATCCGCATTCCTATTTCCCTAATGATTCGGCGGCAGCTTGAAAGAGGAGAGCGGTGGAGGTGGCACCCGGATCCTGGTGTCCGGCGCTTCGCTCTCCGAGGTAACTGGCGCGACCTTTTCTTGCCACCAGCGGGATGGTGGCTTTCGTCCCGTCCCGAGCAGATTCGGCCGCTTTCTTTAGCGCATCAGCGAGCGACTCTCCTCCTTGCACCGCCTTTCGGTAGACTTCGACCGCGGGCTGCAACGCATCGATCATGGTTTTGTCGCCGGGGGCAGCTTTGCCGCGTTGAATAACACCGCTCAGCCCTTTTTCCAAAAGCGCGCCGAACTCCTCGGCGGAGATAGACGATTTCCCTCCGGCGGGTAACGCAGCCTGCAAGAAGAAGGTGCCGTATAGGGGGCCGCTGGCGCCGCCGACCGTGGAAATCAACGTCATTGCGACCGTCTTGAAAACGGTCGCAATGTCTTTGCCTTGAAATTCTGCCTTTTTTCCCAGTACCGCCTTGAAACCACGGTCCATATTGGCTCCATGGTCGGCATCACCGATGGCGGAATCGAGCTGGGTTAAATGATCTTTGTTTTCGGCGAGCAGAGCCGCAAAGCGCTCCAGCCACTTTATCATCTGATCTGACGTCAATTCCGACATCGGGCAACCTTCCAGGAATCGGTCGACTGGTAACGGCGAATCAAGCACCCCAACGAAGCGCCGGCGTGTGCACCGGTGCATCCCAGAGTTTCGTGAGTTGGTCGTCCAACTTTAGAACCGTGATGGAAGTTCCGGCCATCTCCAGGCTGGTAATGTAGGGACCGACCAGATTGCGCGTCACCTTGATGCCGGCTTTCGTGAGCTTCTCGTGTGCTTTGCGATAGACCACGTAAAGCTCAATCGCCGGCGTGCCTCCCATGCTGTTGACAAACAGGAGCACGTTATCACCGGATTTGAATGGAATATCTTCGATGATCGGTTTGAGCAGCATTTCAGTGATCGCGTCTGCGTCCGCGATTTTCAACCTTTGGCGCCCGGGTTCACCGTGGATACCGACACCCATTTCCATCTCATCCTCGCCGAGTTCAAAGGTGGGCTTACCAACATGCGGTACCGTACAAGAGGTCAACGCCATGCCCATACTGCGACCTTGTCCGTTCACCTTCTTACAAAGCGTAGCGACGTCAGCCAGCGATTGACCCGCTTCGGCGGCGGCGCCACAAATCTTCTCGGCCAGGACCGTGGTTCCAACTCCGCGACGGCCGGCTGTCCAGGTGCTATCCTTAACCGCTACATCGTCGTCAATGACAACCGATTCAACTTCAATGCCTTCGCCGCGAGCCAGGTCGGCAGCCATTTCAAAATTGAGGACATCGCCGGTGTAATTTTTAACGATGTGAAGCACCCCTTTGCCGCCGTTGACGGCTTTGGTAGCTTCATGCATTTGATCGGGAGTTGGGCTAGTGAAAACCGCTCCTGGACAAGCGGCGTCGAGCATACCTTTACCAACGAAACCACCGTGCATCGGTTCGTGGCCGCTGCCGCCGCCGGAAACGATCGCCACTTTGCCTTTCACCGGTGCATCGGCGCGAAGCAGAAAATTGGGATCGAAATGTGCCTTCAGCAGATCGCCATGAGCGGCGACCATGCCTTGCATTGCTTCATGAACAACATTTTCAGGAGAATTGATCAGTTTTTTCATATCTGGGGGAATAGATCTTATTAGATAGCGGACTGCGCACCGCGCGTCGAGGATACACTCGCAGCTCGAGAACAAACGAACTGAACGAATGTTCAATGGCCGTAAGAATTTGTCCAATTCCAGACATTGTCAAAGCTAAAGCGGTTGCCAAGCCAGAATTTGGAATCCGGATTGAATGGGCTGCCAATGCCCTCGCCAGACCTCAACCGCCAGCGATTAACGGATAACCGCCCCGTCGACCTACCTCATAACCGTGACCGGCGTGCCGAGATCGACGTTGCTATAGAAAATTTGAGCCATTTTCCCAGGCATCCGGATACAGCCATGGGAAGCGGGATACCCCGGCAAATAGCCTTGGTGCATACCAACCCCTCCGGTTATGCGCATGAAATATGGCATTGGTGCCCCCACGAAGTGGGCGCCAGGCGGGATTGGGTCTTTGCCGAGCTCGACATCTTTTTGAACTACGTTGCCGATCGCGTCCGCGTAATCACCGTAGAGACTCGATGCGTGGTTCGGATCTTTTTGGATGATTTTATAGGTGCCGGGCGGGGTATCGTGACCCTCCCGTCCTGCGGAAACCTGAGAAACACCAACCAGTTGGTCGCCCTTATAGAAGTAAGCTCGTTGCTCGTTTAGAAAGATCGTAACCGACGGGCGACCGCTAATGCCGTCGCCATCCCAATATGAAATCGGGTCGTACCCGGATGTTCCGGGGGTTTCGGGATTGCCGCCGCCTGCCAAGTAGGGGGTTTTCGGATTCGACAGACGAGCTTTTTCACCGCTGTTGCAACTGGCAAGAAACAGTGCCGCAGAAATGATTACCAAACTCCGTAAGCGTATAATCATCGTTATTAGAGGAGAATCCTATTAATTGGCTTCCCAAATATCGTCAACATTGCCTTTTAGAAGATAATCGCAATTGCTCAAGAGCGCACAGGATGAGGTTCGATTGCTGAATGGCGTTGGATCTGCTATAACGATATTTTCCGATATGCCGACCTACGAGTATCGTTGTGAGAAGTGTCAGGGAACTTTTGAGTTGTTTCAGTCGATGAAAGACGCCGCGTTGGAGGTTTGTCCGAAGGAGCAATGCCGCCTCGACACGTGGGGTCATGGCAAAGTGAAGCGGTTGCTGGGCACTGGGGCTGGCCTCATTTTTAAGGGGTCCGGATTCTATGTTACCGATTACCGGAGCCAGAGCTATAAAGAGTCAGCCAAAAAGGAATCGGGTGCGAAGGAGGGAGGTACGAAAGAGAGCGGTGGAGGAAAGACCGATTCAGGCGCCGCGAAGTCGGGCGGGGGAACCGGCTCGACCGGCGGAGGGGCCGCTTCGTCGAGCAGCAAGCCGGCGAATTAGCTGTCTTAGTGCCGGCAGTTCTGGGAGTTAGTTTGCTAGCGGAGTTCTCCTATTAATCTGTGAACGACCCGATCATCTGCCGGCGAATCCGCCCGGCCCCGGAAAAGGGATCGAGGTAGCGCAGGCGAAGGCGTCTCGGGGCGCCGATGTTGCGGAACTGACCGAGGCGGAAATCAATGGATACCTTCGGCAGCGAGCCGATCCAAGGGGATTTCTTTTTGGCGATACCTGTCGGTTTGATGGAATCCTGTTAAGGTTTCGATCCGGAGTTTGTTATACGTTTGCCCGGTTTGTCTTTTTTGGGCTCGAGTTTTACGTCTGTGGCATCTACAGCGCTGAGGAGGATGCCGGTCGTCCGACTTTCAAAAACCGTGGCGGCGCCATCGGGCGTATGCCGAGCGATTGCGGATTTCACATTCCGCAATCCGCGTTCCGCAATTGAGTGTTTCCGTGCCAGATTGGCCGGATGACAAAACAGACGGCTGCCGTATACTGCTCGGTGATTCGGTTGACGCGTCGGGAGCAGCTCTTCATATTAGCGCTCTTTTTTGCGATTTTTATTGGAGCGGTGGTTAAGCACTTTCGGGACGGTATTCCGCATGCTCCTGCGCCATTGGAATCGAAACAATAATTATGCAGAAATCTTTTCAGGAGATGGTCGAACGGATCGTGGAGCAAGATCCACGTTATGACAAAGAAGCATACGATTTCATAAAAGAAGCGCTCGAGTTTACCATCAAACAGCAGAAAAGAGGTCAGGCGGATCCGAGCGTGCATGTGACGGCGGCCGAACTAATGGACGGTTTTCGGCAATACGCGCTCAAAGAATTTGGTCCAATGGTAATGACTGTATTCGAGCATTGGCGAGTAACATCCTCGGAGGATGTTGGGAATATTGTTTTCAATCTGATCGAAGCAGGCGTTTTTGGGAAAACTGAATCCGACCGCCGGCAAGACTTTCGGGCGGCGATCGATTTTCATGCCGCGTTTATTGCCCCCTATGAAGCGTCGCAAACCGGTCCGGCTAAGCGTGCGTAGAGGCTCCTGCCGACGAGGGACAACGGGATGCGACAACTAGAAATTCCCGAGATCCGGGTCGAAAAATTCGAGCTGGCCAACGGTCTAACTTTGCTGGTTTCGGAGCAGCACTACGCGGGGGTGGCAAGCGTTCAAGCTTGGTGTCAAACCGGAAGCATTCATGAGCAGGAATGGCTCGGAGGCGGTCTAACGCATCTACTTGAGCACATGCTCTTCAAAGGTACCGCTCGGCGAACCGCGACCGATATCAGCGAAGAGATCCATCGAGGCGGCGGTTATGTCAACGCCTATACGTCATTCGATCGAACCGTATTCTGGATTGATTGCCCGAAAGCAGTCGTGGGCACGGCGCTTGATGTTTTGGCCGACATGCTCTTCGCGTCAGCAATTGACGCGGGAGAGCTAGAGCGCGAGATGGACGTAATCCGGCGGGAATTTGAGATGGGCTACGACGATCCCGATCGAGTGCTGAGCCATCTCACATTTGGTACTGCCTACCAGCTGCACCCGTGCCGCACCCCAGTTATCGGACTACGGCGGGTATTCGATCGGATCACGCGTGATGATGTACTCCGGTACTATCGCCGAAGATATGTCCCAGATAATGTCTTCATTGTGGTTGCGGGCGATGTTGATGCTGAAACTGTGCGCCAGCAGGTCGAGACCTGCTTTGGACAGGTTGTGCCGGCTCCAGTCGCTCCGATTGTTGTTCCAGAGGAGCCGCCGCAGCTCGGGTGCCGGCGAGAGTCGCGAATCTTTGACTCTCAAGTGGGATATTTCAGTTTGGCCTGGCATGTGCCAGCCGTCACTCATGAAGATATGCCGGGGTTAGATATCCTCTCAGTCTTGCTCGGAGGAGGAGCCAGTTCTCTTCTTTATGATGAGCTCCGTGAAAAGAGAGGATTGGTCCATGGGATTGGAGCCTACGCATTTACCCCGAGTTTTCCGGGACTCTTGACCATATCGGGAACCTGTCCGGTCGAGAACGTCGCTGCGATCGAGAGCGAGACACAGCAAAAATTGGTCGAATGGCGTAAGCGACCTCTTACTGACGAGCAGCTGGCAAAGGCAAAACGGATCATTCAGGTTAGTGCCTGGGAGCAACTGCAGACGGTAAAGGGAGTTGCCTCCGACATCGGATTGAATTGGCTCTACACCCGTAATCTCCATTTTGATCAACGATACCTGCAGCGAGTTCAATCGGTGTCGTCGGACCAGGTCCATCGGGTCTTTGATCGATATCTGCACGACGATAATTTAACGGTAGCGACATTGCAGCCGGAGAGTTCGATCGTGTCACGACGGCCGCGTTTTGTTGCGGAGAAACAGCCGGAAATGCGGGTGCTTCCCAATGGTGTACGAGTCGTATTCATTCCCGATCATCGGCTGCCGATGCTTCACGCCTCGATCGTATTTCGCGGGGGAGTCTTGGCCGAGCACCCACACAACAACGGTATTCACCGCTTGTATAGTCATAGCCTGATTAAAGGCACCAAGCATCTTTCCGGTGCGGAGATCGCCGAACAGGTTGAATCGCTTGGAGGCACGCTTTTTGGCGACTCCGGTTACAACTCTTCGCGGATAGCATTCAGCTCGCTCGCGGCTGACTTCGGAAAAGTTCTGGCCCTGGTCGAAGAGATTTTGTCCTCGGCTTCTTTTCCTGACGATGCGATCGAACGCGAGCGCGCCGGCCAGATTGCAGCGATCGAATCGGAAGAAACCCAGCCAGGAATCCTAGGACGGAATGTCCTACGGGCAGCAGCGTACGGCGATCATCCATACGCAATGAATGTAATTGGTACCCGCAGATCGGTCGCCAGTATCAGTCGAGAAGATCTGGTTCGACTCCATGAGCAGATCGTCGATTCGGTGCCCTGTGCTTTGGCGGTTTGCGGTTGGATCGATGGAGATGAACTCTGGCCGGCAATCACCAAGTTTCTGAGCATTCTTCCGAAGCGATCGCCGGTCGCCCGGTTTAAGGTCCCCAAAATCGGTCCGTTGGGCTCCCAAACGCTTGTGCAACACCATCAAAAGCACCAGGCGTTCATCAGCATCGGCTACCTAGCTTGCTCGTTGTTCGATCAGGAACGGATTCCTTTCGAGCTCCTGGACGAGGCTACCGGAGATGCCAGCTCGCGTTTTTTCGTCAAACTCAGAGAAGAGCTAGGATTAGCCTACTCGGTCGGCAGTTCTCTTTCGCTGGGGCTTGCGCCCGGGCTCTTCAGCATCTATGCGGCCACCTCCCCCGAGTTTGCTGAAGAAGTCGTCCAGCTTTGCCGGAAAGAAATGGAGGATCTGGGCGAAGGAGCGCTTTCCAAAGACGAACTCGAACGCTCGAAAACCAAACTGCTTGCCCAACTGGCCTTTCAGAAACAGAACCTGGAAGCGTACGCGCACGGTTTGGCTCTCAATGAGATTTACGGCTTTGGTCTTGAGTATCTGGAACGGCGGCAACGAGAAATCGAGGCAACTACCCTTGAGAACCTCCAGACAGTTTGCCGTAAATATTTGATGGATAAACCGGCCATCACAGTCATTGTTAGACCTTAGTCTCGTTATACGTGTATGGCAGAATTTCAGAACACCTCGGCCGCGTCAGGCGAAATGGCGCAGCGATTTATCGAATTTGTCCTCATGCAGGCCCAAAACGCCGCTTTTGTGCTTGGTCAAATTCCTCATCCGCAAACCGGCAAGGCGGAAGTGAACCTCGATCTAGCACGGCTGCTGATCGACCAGTTGGCAATGATCCAGGAAAAAACGAAGGGTAATCTGAACAAAGACGAAGCGCAGATCCTGGCAAATGCGTTATCTAATCTACAAATCGCGTTTGTCGAAGCGGCGCGGGAACAACGATCCGAGCGAAAAACCGATACTGCTCCTCTGTCGGCAGAGCCTCAGCCGGAATCGAAAATCGAGACGCCAACCACCGAGACGCCAGCGGTAAGCGAGAGGGAAGGAAAGAAAAAGTTCGTCAAAAGCTACGGTTCGTAAGATTTTCCCCCGGCTCAAAAGAGATTCCTGCAACGGAATCAGACGCGGCGCCGTCTCTCTCTTGAGTCTTGCCCACTATTGCACTCATGCCCGGCAGCAAGTCTTTTCAGGTTGGTCAAATCAGATCAGGCGCCAATACTCCCTTCTTTATCCTCGGGCCGTGCGTAATTGAATCGGAAGATTTTGCTCGGACGATAGCACGAGACCTGAAAGAGCTCTGCCAAACCATAAACGTCCCATGGATCTTCAAAGCTTCCTACGATAAAGCCAATCGTAGTTCGGCCAAATCTTATCGTGGGATTGGAGTAAAGAGTGGTTGTCGAATCTTGGCCGCTATCGGAGAAGAATTGAGTGTCCCGGTCACGACGGACGTGCACTCGGTCGAAGAGGCCCAAATCGCGAGTGACTTTGTCGACGTTCTGCAAATTCCTGCGTTTCTCTGCCGGCAAACGGACCTCATTCAAGCCGCTGGCGCCACGGGAAGGGCAGTCAATGTAAAGAAGGGCCAATTTCTGGCACCATGGGACGTGGCGAACATCGCGGAAAAGCTGGAGTCCGCCGGCTGTGAGAACTACGTTTTTACGGAACGAGGCGTAACCTTCGGCTATAATAACCTAGTCGCTGACATGCGCTCCTTGTACTGGATCCGAAAACAGGGCTACCCAGTGGTATTCGATGCGACGCATTCCGTCCAGCGCCCTGGAAGTATCGGGACGAGTACCGGAGGAGACGGCGAGCTGGCGCCGGTGTTGGCTCGCTCAGCAGTGGCGGCTGGTTGCGACGGAATATTTATCGAGACCCATCCCGATCCGGCCAAAGCGCTATCGGATGGACCCAATCAGATTCCTTTGAGTGATTTGCCACAATTGTTGTCTCAGCTTAAGAAAATTCATGAAGTGCTTCGCTAGACGTCTGGCGGTTTTTGCGCTTTGTATCGCTTTTGGGGGCGAGCTTTCGGCCGGATCGCCTAGCGGTCAGCGCAAGATCGTTCTGCCGATTCCGATCGGCCATGACGTAAAAGGCTTGCGACTCCCAGTCCGGAACGACGAGGGAAAAATGGAATTTCGGATGGACATCGAGTGGGCCAGACGGCTGGACGAGCAGAATGTCGAGATGCGCTCTTCGGTCATTCAGACCTACGACGAGGACACTTACAAACCGAGTGCCAAGGTCGAGCTGAAAACTTCGGTGATGAACATGGACACCAACATTATAGTCAGCCACGAACCGGTTGTTGTCAGTCGAGAGGACTTCCGGCTCACTGGAGACTCAATGGAATTCAATACCAAAACCCGCGCGGGAAGGGTAATTGGAAACGTGCGGCTGATCATCTACAATCGGGATGAGTTGGCCAACAAGAAACCGGACGAAAGTCAGCCAATCAGTGAAAAACCGTAGCCTTCTGGCGATAACTTTTTGTATTGCGATTACCGGAGCCTTGGCGGCTCAACCCTCACCCAAGCCGACACCCAAGCCGAAGCAAATCAAGAACTCCACCGCCCGAAACACCGCCACTCCGACCCCGGCTACCAGGTCATCGCCAGGCGTAAAGAACGAAAAAAAGCAGAATGATCTCCTTGGAGGAAGCAATCAAAACAAGGGACCAACCGAAATTACGTCGCAAGAAACGCAGTTTGACGGACAGTCTCGAACTGGCGTGTTTATTGGAAGCGTCAAGGTGATTGACCCTGACTTCACGATGACAACCGACAAGCTGACTGTGCACATGGCCAAGCAGGAAGAGGGCGGAGGGCTCAGTTCGGCCGAAGCGGAAGGTAACGTCATCATCGTGCACGCTAACGAGGCAAAAAATACAAAGACCGGCTCCGATGCCGGTGCACCCGCCACGCCTATTCCCAGTCCAACACCGACAGTGAGCTCGGTTCTTGCCGATCCTCCGAGTGCGAGTCCAAGTCCATCACCGACACCACCGGTTCTCTCGACGGGAAGGGCGCAAAAGGCTCTCTATGACGCCAAAGATCAGTCGGTTACTTTGATTGGCTGGCCTCAGATTACGCAAGGCGTCAATACGCATATTTCGACGGAGGAAGGCACCAGAATGATATTGTATCGAGATGGTAGGCTGAAAACCTATGGTGGAAGTCGAACCATTATCCAGGACAAATCCGAAGCCAACAGAACCGTTCCTCCAAAACAATAATCGAAGATGTCGACGGGAGATTTAGAAATTGCGCCAACGACCAATATCGCGGCGCAGAAACGAACAGAACCGCCGATCCTGCGGACAGATAAGTTAGTAAAGATCTATGGCGGGCGCGCAGTAGTGAATGGGATCGATATCCATGTCGATCGGGGTGAAATCGTCGGCTTGCTAGGGCCAAATGGTGCTGGCAAAACGACAACTTTTTATCTTATCGTAGGGCTCGTGCGGCCAAACGGGGGTCGAGTTTACTTTGGAGAGCGCGACGTCACGCGCTTCGCGATGCATCGGCGGGCTCGAATGGGGATGGGGTATCTCCCTCAGGAAGAGTCCATCTTCCGTAAACTAACCGTCGAGGAGAACATTATGGCGATCCTGGAGATGTTGCCAGGTAATCGTCGCACCAAGAAGCAAAGGTGTGATGCCCTGCTGCACCAATTTGGAATTGACAATCTCGCCAAACATCAAGCCCTCACGCTCAGCGGCGGTGAGAAGCGTCGTTTAACGATCGCACGCTCTTTGGTCACTTCTCCGCAGCTCATCATGTTGGATGAGCCGTTCAGCGGGGTCGATCCCATCGCCGTATCCGAGATTCAGCAGCATATATCGAATTTGCGTAAATCAGGTTTGGCCATTTTGATCACCGACCACAACGTCCGGGAAACACTGGAGATTGTGGACCGGGCGTACCTGATCTTCGACGGACGCGTCGAAAGCCAGGGTACGCGAGAATTCCTGATTAACGATCCGATTAGCCGTCAACTTTACTTAGGAGAACGTTTTCGTATGTAGCCGAGCAAGGAAGCCCTCCCTGCTTCGCTTTATCCAGAGAAACCCAAATCTTGCCTGTTACCAATCGAGCCACCAGGCTGTCACAGCATTTACCACGTACCTTCGCAGCCTTAGCGCGGCCGAATTGGGAGCGGCAATCAACCATAAGAAGGGGCAATATGCAGATAAAAAATGCAAATCCACCCATCCGGGTGACCGGAAGACACGTCAGCGTGACTGAAGCTATGAAAGAATACTGCCGCAGGAAGGTGGCGACGCTTCACCTCGATTATCCCAAGATAATTGAGGTACAGGTTATTCTCGACGTACAGAAGTACCGGCACCAGGCAGAGGTGATTCTGCACTGCAGCAATCACATCACCATCGAGGCCCGAGCAGAGTGCAACGATATGTACGCATCAATTGATCAGGTGGTGGATCGCGTTGCCCGGCAAATGCGCAAATGCAAAACGCGGCTCATGAAGAATCACCGTCCGAAAAAACTTCGCCAGCTGGAAAAGCGCATTGTGCGATGGGATTGGATTGATGCTGCCGCTGAATTTGCTGCGGACAATGGGGAGACACCGGTCGAGGAGGAGGCGGTGCGCGAGATCGTTCACCGTGAAAAGCGTCCGGTGAAACCGATGTCACCCGATGAGGCAGTCCTGCAGATGGAGCTGTCGCCGAAGCAGTTTCTGGTATTTCTCAATTCTCAAACAGACAAAGTAAACGTCCTTTATCGACGCAAAAAAGGTGATTTTGGGCTGATTGAACCGGCATTTAGCTGAAGCTGAGAGCTCTTACCGTTGATCAATCAGCCATTTATCAGCCGTATGCTCGGGTTGCGAAACGTTGGCGGGTCGTAGCCCGGTGCAAATGGCCGGACAATTTAGTACCGCCCGAATCCCGGATAGCGAAACTGTTCCGATGAAGCGAGGGAAGTTACCGTTTACCCGGGTAGGCGAATTCTACACCCGTCACGGGGAATCCCTCCACTTGAAGCTGGTGGGCCCAGCCAACGGATTCGACCGAAAGATCCGGGAACCGACCATCAATCGACCGGGACTGGCACTTTCAGGTTTTTTTGTATATTTCGCGGAGAAACGTGTTCAAGTCCTTGGAAATGCAGAGGATAGCTATTTGAAAAGCTTGAGTATCGAGGAGCAGCGAAAACGTTGCACTCAGCTTTGCCAACAGCATATCCCTTGCATCGTCGTCTCCCGCAGTCTCCCCGTCCCCCGAGCGCTGACGGAGGCGGCCGCAGATAATCGAATCGCCATTTTCCGTACCCCGATGGTTACGATGCGCTTCATCAACGCCGCAACCATTGCCCTCGAAATGGACTTCGCGCCGACCAAAACAGAGCACGGAAGTATGGTCGACATTATGGGAATTGGCACCTTGATCCGAGGCGATAGCGGCGTGGGTAAGAGCGAGTGTGTTTTAGGCTTGATCGAGCGCGGTTACAGTCTTGTCAGCGACGATGTCTCACGATTTCGAGCGATTGAAGGACGCGAACTCGTTGGAACGGCCCCGGATTTGACTAGATACCACATGGAGGTTCGGGGGCTCGGAATCATCAATGTCGCTTCTATTTTTGGAGTCGGCAGCATTCGCCTCGAGAAGCGGTTGGATCTGATCGTCACTTTGCGCGACTGGCATGATTTGGAAGAGGTTGACAGGATTGGGCTCGAGCAAGAATACTACGAGATTCTCGGGATCCGGATTCCGCACATCACGATTCCGGTCCGTGTGGGACGTGATCTGGCGCGATTGGTCGAGGTTGCGGCCTTGGACCAGAAGTTGAAGAGTCTTGGTCAAAATAGCGCGGTGGAATTTAATCAGCGCCTCCTGAGTTTGATGCAAAATAATAAGGAGATTTAATGGGGCTTTTGAGCAAGCGTTCTGGATCCGGCAAAATTGAACGGGAAGTGACGATCGTGAACAAGCTGGGGCTACATGCGCGCCCGGCTGCCATGTTCGTCCGTATTGCCAATAAGCACCGAGCCGAGATTTGGGTGGAGAAGGAGGGCGAACAGGTCAATGGAAAGAGTATTATGGGTTTGATGATGCTGGCTGCCGGACAGGGATCCAAGTTGATGATCTCGGCCGAAGGATCGGATGCAGAGCAGGCAGTCAAGGAACTGGAGTCGCTCATCGAACGCCGTTTTGACGAGGAGTAAGCGAGCCGTCCGCCCGACGCAAAATCGGACCGCCAGACAGTTAGTAAATTGGGCGAGAAAAGGACGGCCACGGTTCTGCTCAAACTTCGAATCGGCCAGGCTCCTTTTTTTATTCGAAACTTAACCAGGTTTGATTAGGCTCTGGTCCGTCAATGAGCGATCAGGAAGTCACACTGCGGGGAGTAGGGGTAGCACCCGGAATTGCCCACGGAGTCGTCTTTCTGCATCATCCGGACGACGAGGAGCCGCCCAAGCGCAAACTGGACGAATCTGAGATTCCTGGGGAAATAGCGCGGTTCGAATCAGCACTCATTGCCACGCGCGCCCAGATTCTGGAGATGCAGCAACGCATCGCCGAGGCGATCGGCGCCAAGGATGCCAGTATTTTTGACGCGCACTTGATGGTCGTCGAGGACCACACTCTGATCGATGAAGTACTCCGAGCATTGCAACGTGAGCGATGGAATGTCGAGTTTATCTTCAGCGAAGTAGCTAACCGGTACGCCAAGACGCTTAGCGAAATCGATGACCCCTATTTGCGAGAGCGTGCCTTCGACATTTACGATGTAACGCGTCGCGTGATTCGTAATCTCCTCGGCCGTTCCACCCGAACGCTAGCTCAGCTCGATGTTCCCCACGTTATCGTGGCTCACAATCTGACTCCCTCCGATACGGCCATGCTAAACCGGCCAATGGTCTTAGGCATTGCCACCGATGTAGGTAGTCGGACTTCGCATACTGCGATCATGGCGCGGTCCTTGAACATTCCGGCGGTGGTCGGGCTGAAAGATGTGAGCACGACACTGAAGAATGGTGACCATGTTTTGCTCGATGGCAACAAGGGCCTGATCATTGTCAATCCGGCGGACCAAGCGCTCTGGGAATATGGTGAGCTGGAGGTGGAGCTCGAAAAGGTCGAGGAACAGCTCACTGGTTTGCGGGATACTGCGAGCGTTACCGCCGACGGCAAGCAGATAATCCTCTCTGCCAATATCGAATTGCCCGAAGATGTGCCGCTGGTGATTGCGGCCGGCGCTCAAGGCATTGGTCTTTACCGAACCGAATTTTTCTTTCTCAACAAGACCGAATTACCCGACGAAGAGAAACAGTACGAAGCCTACCGCGCGGTGGCGGAAGCTTTGTTTCCGCAACCGGTTATCATTCGAACTTTGGATTTAGGCGGGGACAAGTTCCTAAGCCATTCGCATCTACCGACCGAAATCAATCCGTTTTTGGGATGCCGGGCGATTCGGTTTTGCTTGGAGCGTCCCGACGTGTTTAAAGCACAGCTTCGAGCGATTCTGCGGGCGAGCGCAGTTGGGAACGTTCGCATGATGTACCCCTTGATCTCCGGGCTTTCCGAGCTTCGCCAGGCGAACGAAGTTCTAGAGAGTTGCCGCTCAGAACTAAGGGCGGAGGGAGTGCCGTTTAATGAAAATCTCGAAGTCGGCATTATGGTCGAGGTGCCCAGTGCGGTACTGATCGCTGACGCCTTGGCCAAAGAGGTGGACTTCTTTAGCATCGGCACGAATGACTTGATCCAGTACACGATCGCGGTCGATCGGGTGAATGAACGCATCGCTCACCTGTACGAGCCTACTCATCCGGCCATTCTGCGGCTGATGGAGATGACCGTTGCTGCTGCCCATGCCAACGGTATTTGGGTTGGTGTCTGTGGTGAAATGGCCGGCGAAATCACCCTGACACCGCTCCTGATCGGTTTAGGAGTCGATGAGTTGAGCGCTAGCCCAGGGTTGGTGCCCCGCGTAAAGAAAGCCGTTCAAACGCTTGATTCCCAAAAATGCGCAGCTTTTTTGGCCGAGGTCCGTGATTCCAGCTCGGCAACGGAAATATTCAGCCGCTGTGAATCCATTGCCCGTGAGCATTATCCGGAACTTTTGACGTAGCCCGCTACGCTGGAAATTGAGTAATCTACCGTTGCAGCCCGACAAACTGCTCCAATGAAGCTAGCGATGATTGTCGCGGTCGGAGTGTTACTTGCATCTTGCGTGCAAACCGAAGTCTCCCGGCAAACAGATCTGTCGATCGCCACTTATACACCGACGCCTGATGCGCTCGAGATCGCAGCAACTCGGGCAAAAAAATACTGGGCGAAACACCGAGCCGACGTTGGTCGAGGCACCAGATACTTGGCGATCGAAAGCGATACGATTCCTTCAGCCGATATCCCGGACCTCTACTACCGATTGACCAATTCACCTGGAGTGAATGGGAGTGACGTCGAAGACTACCGAGTCAATAACGACATCGATGTCTTCTGCATTAACATTTTTGACACCCGCACCGGGAAACTCGTCAGTCCTCAGGGCTACGCGGTAGTCGATGAGCCGGAGCGCGGGAGTGTAGCTCGTTTCGGCCGATACATCGCTCAATTTATCGGGGCCGCAGAGTAGTTGGGAATTCAACGGTTTTCGCTCTAGCGCGATGGGCTAGTGCGGGGCGCGTCGCCTGTCCGACGAAGCTTTAATCTTACTGAACTGTCGCGGACAAATTGGAGTAATCGGGAGCCTCGTGTTCCGATCTTAAGGATATTCGATCGTAATCTACGCTGGATAACTACCCGTGATGTACTTTTCCAGGTGATCGATGGCTGCGTCTTGGGCAGAAATCACCCATTTCAACAGATCGCCGATGGAAACAATGCCAATAATCTTCGATCTTTCCAATACCGGAAGATGCCGGACACGCCGTTCGGTCATGATCCGCATACATTCGGCGATATTGTCATTAGGCTCTGCCGTGACGAGTTCTTTGGTCATAATTTCCCCGACCGGCGTCTCCTTCGAAGATTTTCCCTGCAGGATGACTTTTCGAGTGTAATCGCGCTCAGAAATAATCCCAACAAGGGTGTTATTCTCAAGTACCATCAACGCTCCGACGTTTTTCTGCGCCATCAGTTTGATCGCATCGTAGACCATGGCCTCTGGTGCGATCGACCAGATCGAGGAGCCCTTTCGTTCCAGGATTCGGCTTACTGTGCCGGTGACTTCCATAGAGGGGGGAGAACTATGTAACCTGCCGCACTTTAGTCCAACATTCAAAGAGAAATAATTTCCTGCTTCGGAAGCGTCGGTATCGCCGACAACGCCGTGCCCTGGTTGTTAGCCTGCAATTGAGCGATTGCGGATTTCACATTCCGTAATCCGCATTTCCGCAATTGAGTGCTTACTCCCCACCTCCCATCTTTCCGGTCATCGGAACAAACCGCACCGCCAGCATCGACTGCCGCTCAATGACGTTCCCATGCTTCTGCAAGAGATAAAGAGCTTGAGTCCCGGGCTTGCCAACTGGAATGACCATTCGGCCACCATCGCGCAGTTCATCGATTAACGGCTGTGGGATGTGCTCGGGGGCACAGGTTACGATGACGGCGTCGAAGGGAGCATACTCAGGCCATCCTTTATATCCGTCGCCGATAAGAACAGTGACATTATCGTACCCAAGTCGCTTGAGATCAGCTATGGCGCGGCGCGCCAGGGGCTCGACTATTTCGATGGTATAAACATGGCTTACTAATTGCGATAGAATAGCGGCCTGATAGCCGGAACCGGTTCCGATTTCGAGGACTCGATCGGAGGGCTTCAGATCAAGCCTATCCGTCATGAATGCCACCAGAGAAGGCTGAGAAATCGTCTGGCCATACCCGATTGGCAACGGCTCATCTCGATACGCGAGATGACGTTGGGACTCAGGTACGAATTCGTGGCGGGGGACTGAGCCCATAACTTCCAAGACCTTTCGATTAGTAATACCTCGGTCAGGAGCAGCGATCTGTTCCTCTATCAACTTCCTGCGGGCGTTGGCGAAATCGGCTTGGGTCAGAGATTGCGAATCACAGACTTCCGCTGCGACATGGAGCAATAACGCCGCCGCAAATGCTCTACGCGTGAGGAATAGGTAATGCGGATTCACACAGTGCGCCCCCGCGACATGCAAGTTAACTCGAATTGACTTAACTTCCAAATTTCTTCGCTAGCGGTCCGGCAGCTGCAGATCGGCGTCAACTTAAGGCGGCGGTCTGGCGACCGCGCAGGTAGGGCGCGTCTCTCCGAGGCCGCAGGATCACCGGCAACCCACATCATTGCTCTGGTTGACGCACGGGCGTCAAAAGCGCCATTCTCTCACCGCATGAAAACTCTGAACGCTTTGTTGCTCGCCTTGGCGCTAGTTGCAAATCCCTTACTTTTCGGAGAGGAAACCAAGGAGGCAAAGCCAGATGATAACATCCTCAAGGCGATCGCGGAGCGCGAAAACCAATACACGGACGGTCTACTGCATCGAAATCTCGAGGAGCTGGCGTCGTTGTTCGCCGACACGTATGTGAATACCAGCCCTTCCGGGCAACTCAGAAGCAAACCAGAGTTTTTGGAAGCCCTAAAGGCCGATACTTCGCGCATATCGGAGATCAAAGAGACAGAAAAACAAACGCAGCTCTACGGCGACACTGCGGTTGTCACCGTCAAGTTCGTGGTGGAGGGGACCGACCAAGGCGAGGCATTTGAGTTCAAGGGTCGAGCGACCGATATTTGGGTCAAGCAGAACGGAGAATGGCTTTGTGTTGCCGTGCACTCAAGCCCGGCAAAATGAAATGCAGTTCTGAAACGCGCGATCTCGCGCAAACGGGCTATCGTTCGACCCCTCCGATAGAGGTCGGTAGACCGCTCGGCCGAATGATTGTGGCCCGTTTCATTCCCAAAGCTTGCGCGAGCGGCAGATAAGATTCATCGTTAGAGGCATGGCGCCGCATCCCCCTGCGGATATCCGCAACTTTGCCATCGTCGGACATGCCTCGTCCGGCAAGACGATCCTCAGTGAAGCTATGTTGCTCTGCAGCGGTGCTATTGGCCGCATGGGGCGTATCGTCGAAGGCTCGACTGTCTCCGACTACCATGTGAGCGAAAGGCAGAGGCAAATCTCTACCCAGACCTCGCTGCTGCACACCACCTGGATGGACAAAAAGTTCAATATCATGGATACGCCCGGCTACCTGGATTTCATGAGCGAGGCGCTAGCCGCTCTGCGCGTAGCCGACTTCGCGCTAGTAGTTGTTCATGCGCAGCACGGTTTCGGCGTGGGTACTGAACGGGTTTGGAATTACGCCACCGAATGCGGGATCCCGAAGATCATCGTTGTCAATGCGATGGACAAGGAACACGCAAATTTTGATAACGTACTTGCCGAAGCACGTGCGCAGTATGGTCCGCGCGTATTTCCGATGAATGTGCCGGTGAATCCCGGACCTGGCTTTAATCAGATTCTCGATGTCCTCCGCACTGATATTGTCACCTACGAGACTACTGGCCGAGGCCGGTTTAGCGAGGAGCCGGCAACCGGCCCATGGAAGGATCGTGTCGCCCAGCTCCACGGTGAATTGATCGAACTCATTGCTGAGTCCGACGACACACTGCTCACCAAGTTTTTCGACCAAGGCGGGCTTTCCGAGGAGGAATTTCGGAGCGGGATCCATGCAGCGGTCCAGCGGCAGCTTTTTATTCCGTTGTTTTGTATCTCGGCCGAGACCGATGTGGGTGTTGCCCGCTTGATGGATTTCATCGCGAAGTATGGCTCGTCACCCGTCGATCGGGAAAAGGTGATGGCACTCGATGGCAATGGCAGCCAAGTCGAAGTTACGCTTAAGGATTCCGAGGCAGTAGCGCAAGTTTTCAAGATCATGAATGAGGAGCAATTCGGTGAATTGTGGTTCTTCCGGATGTACTCCGGCGTGGTGAAGACCGGAACGGATTTGCTCAACAGCGCCCGGAACATCACCGAGCGGGTGGGTCAGATTTATTTCCTCAATGGTCGCAACCGCTCCGCCGTTAACGAGCTCGGCGCGGGCGACATCGGCGTGACAGTGAAGCTGAAAAACACCAATACTGGCAACACGCTTTGCTCGCCCAATCGGCCGATAAAGCTGCCGGCGCCGGCGTACCCGAAACCGACCGTCCACGCGGCTCTTCAACCTCGGGCCAAGGGTGAGGAAGACAAAATTGCGGCGGGACTGGCTACTTTGCATGGGGAGGATCCCTCGTTTGTCTTCATGACTGATCCCGAATTACACCAGACTATCGTCGCAGCCCAAGGCGAGCTGCATCTCGATGTCGTGGCCGAACGACTCCGCCGCCGTTTCAAGGTTCATTTCGATCTGGCGGAGCCGCGCGTGCGTTTCCGCGAAACGATAAGGATGCCGGCTGAGGCGAATTACCGGCACAAGAAGCAGACCGGTGGTGCCGGGCAGTTCGCCGAAGTCGCCCTGCGAATAACACCGAAGTCGCGAGATTCTGGTATTGGGTTCGGCGAATCACTCTCTGGGCAGTGCGTGGATCGAGTATTCGTTCCTTCGGTTGAGCGCGGAATCCAGAACGCTTGTGTCGAGGGCGTTCTTGCTGGCTACCGGGTCGTGGACGTAGGCGTTGATTTTTACGACGGCAAAATGCATCCGGTCGATTCGAACGATATTTCTTTCCAGGTCGCCGGGTACTGGGCGTTTAAAGATGCGTTCCTGAAGGCAAAGCCGTGCCTGCTCGAACCGATCCATTCCGTCGAAGTACGCACCCCGGAGGATTGCGTGGGCAAGGTAATCGGAGACCTGTCTAGCCGCCGTGGCAGGATAGTCGGAATTGACACTAGTGGTCACCTTCAAGTAGTTCGCGCTCTCGTGCCGGCCAGAGAACTGTACCGTTATGCTAGCCAGCTTCGCTCTTTAACCGCGGGACGCGGGCTGCACAGCGAGGAGTTCAGTCACTATGAGGAACTACCGCCTGAAATTGAGCAGCAGGTGATCGAGTCAGCGAAAAAAGCGCGAGCTAATCATTAGCATTCACCGGCCTATTCGACCGAGCCTGGTTAGCTGGCGTCGAAATCTGTTCCGTCGATCTTCTCTCGCCAAGCATCTATTTCACGCCGGAAACTTTCGAATTTGGCCTCAATACGTTCCCGGGCGTTTTTACCCAGCGGGAGGTGGAGCGGGCGGGTCAGCGGCTTCGACTGTTTTCGATTATCACCCGAGAGGCCTTTACCGGATCGCGCGAAGCCGCCAAGACGGAATGAAGCCGGCAATGCCGGCAGCGGACTGAAAAGCTGCGCTCAATTAAAAAGCTGCGATTAGCCTATCGACCTCGTCGCGATACGGCATGGAGGGCGCTGTGCCTGGCCGCGTGACTGATATCCCGGCAACCGCGCACCCGTACCTCGTCGCCTCCACGATCGATTTGCCTTCGGCAAGTGCGACGGCAAAGCCTCCGGCAAAAGCGTCTCCCGCTCCGGTCGTTTCCGCGACTTTGGCCACCGAAAAGGCTGGAACGAACTCGCGAAGCCGTTCGCTTTTAACGAAAGCGCCTTTGTCGCCCAAGGTTAAGACCACATTCTTGGCGCCAGTTTGCAGTAACCGGTCGCCTAGGGTGTCGAAATCTTGTAGGTCAACATCGCTTCCGATCAGGCCTAGTGCCTCCGTCTCATTCGGGGTCAGATAATCGACCTTAGGCAATACCGCGGCCGGAAACGGGATTGCGGGCGCGGGATTCAAGATCACCGGGACACCGGCTTCATGAGCGATCTCGATGCCGCGAATCGTGGGTGGGATCGGGAGTTCGAGTTGGGTGAGGAAGATGTCCGCCGACGCGATCTCTTCACGCGCAGCCTCGACCTCAGCCACAGTCAACTTGCCGCACGCGCCTGGGACCACCACAATCGTGTTCTCGCTCGTCGCGTGATCGACTAAGATCGTTGCGGTCCCGCTGGATTCTTCGGCATCTTCGAGAACGTGGATCAGGCTCATACCTTGTTCCTGATAAAACTTGCGAGCCATATCACCAAAGGCGTCTCGACCGAGCTTGGTGATCAGATGCACGTCAGCGTTGAGTCGGGCCGCCGCAACAGCTTGGTTCGAGCCCTTCCCACCGGGCCCCATCTTAAACGCTTCTCCGAGAATGGTCTCACCCCATTTCGGCATTCGTTTGGTCCGGCAAGTAAGATCGGCGACGAACGCGCCCAACACGCAAACTTTTGGTTTCGGCATACCCTCTCTAATTCGTGTTAATTCGCGGTTATTTTGGCAGGATGACTCCCTTTTTGATGATTACGCATCCGTAAGGGCGCAGCTCGCCGGTTGCTATGATGGCGAAGGCCTTTTTAGCGCGTTCATAGAACGCATGACGCTCGATCTTTACCAACGGTATGTGCTTGTCCTCTTGGTGATCGATCACTTTTTGGAACTCTTTTTGTACTTCGGGGATTTCATCTGGATCTTGGACTACCTCCATCCGAAGAGCCGGATCATCTACAAAGGTATCGAGGGGGATCAACTGCAGACAGGCTTCCAGAGCTGCTGGTGCGGCGACCCCGTCCAAACGAATGAGTTTTTTGGCCATGGAAACGGCCGGGAAATGGGCATCAACAACGACGATATCGTCTCCATGTCCCATTGAAGCGAGGGTGTGAAGTAGTTCAGGGGTGTGTAATGGGCTAAGGTTCTTTAGCATAGGAGGTTAGTTACAAGTTGCAGGTTGCAGGTGGGCGGCGTGAGCGACTGCGGGTTACCGGTTCGATGGACGTGCGGTCTTCTGGATTCCTAATTCTAGCTCCTTCATTTAATTGCTCCCATAGTGAGACCGCGGGTCAGGTATTTTTGCAGGAAAGTGGCCAGCAATAGGGCAGGGACAATTGCGATAATTGCGGCAGCGGAGATCTGGCCCCAAAGGATTTCGTGCCCGCCGGCGAACTGCGCAATCACGACCGGCAACGGAGTAACGTTCGAGCCGCTAAAGATCACCGCGTAGGCAAAATCATTCCAAGCGAAGATAAACGTAAAAAGTGCTACAACTACCAGACCGGGAGCAACCAATGGTAGGACGATGTTGCGAAAGATCTGAAATCGCGAGGCACCATCTACTTTGGCTGCCTCTTCGATTTCTCGCGGCAAATCTTCAATAAACCCTTTCAACATCCAGATAGCAAAAGGCAGGTTGAACACGCTGTACGAGAGAATAAGTCCAGCATACGAGTCGACTAGTCCAGCGAAGCGGAAAATCACAAAAAGTGGAAGAATCGTAGCGATCGGCGGAAACATTCGAATCGAAAGAATCCAGAAGGCGAGATTCTTTTTGCCAACCTGGAAACGGGCGATGGCATACGCGGCCGGCGAACCAAGGACCAACGAGACCAACATCGACGAGAATGCGATCGTGAAGCTATCAACCAATCCCTTCGATGCTCCTCGGCCAAGCGAGTCCGGATAATTCGACCACTCGGCATGGGAAGGGATCCAAACGGGTGGCCGAGTGAAAAATTCGCCCCGAGCTTTCAGACTGCTGGAGATGATCCAAAACAGCGGGAAGAGAAAAACGATCAATATGCCGAGCAGAACGATCCACCTCAGCGAGTCGAACAGGAAACGCTTGGACAAATTAAAAACCCTCCCGTCTCTGCATAATCCCCAAAAAGGCCTTCGCCACTAGCGTTATAACCAACAACTGGATGAACGACATGGCAGAGGCATAGCTGGGGTTAAAAAATTTGAAGCCGACCAGGTAAGTGAAGAAGGTGAGGGTCTCGCTGGAATTACCGGGGCCGCCCTGAGTCAGGATGTAGACGAGATCGAACGTTTTGAACAGATCGACGCCGCGCAACAAAATACCAATTCCGGTCACCGGCAGGATCAGGGGTAACGTAATCCGGCGAAACATGGACCAGCCATGGGCACCATCGAGGCGGGCCGCCTCGATCAATTCTTGGGGTTGACTTTCGATGGCCGCGAGGATGACCAGAGCAAGAAAGGGGGTCCATTGCCAGGTATCAGTTAAAAAGACCGAGACCAAAGATGTCTGGGGAGAAGCGAGCCAAGCCGGTCCCTGGATCCCGAACCGAGCCAAAATAGCGTTTAGCGGACCATAGGAGGCGTTGAATATCATTCTTCCTTGCCACCCGGCGACAACCGGTGAGATCACTGCTGGAATCAGAATCGGGCTTAGCAGTAGCGCCCGACCTCGGCGGACCCGGGAAAGCAGGGAAGCAATGATATATCCGATCACAGTCTGGGTGAAAACCCCGGCGGCAACCAATAACAACGTCCGCACCAACGCGCTCTGGAAACGAGCATCTTTTGTTACCAGCGCGATGTAGTTATCGATTCCGATCCAGCGCATCGGTTGCGGACTGCTGAATTGGAGATTCGTAAATGAAACCACAAGGGAAAAGAGCAGAGGCGCGATCGTGACCAGGAAGAGCACGGCCACCGCCGGTGCTACCATCGTGCGGGCAAACCGCTGGTCGGTCGTGCTTCTCGGCTTAGTTCGCTGTTCGCGGCCTCTACGCAGCTTCGGCTCCGCTTCGGCGCTCGTATTCGTTCTCGTCGTCTGCGTCATCAAAATAGGCGGACAGGGGATCGCTTCGCGCAGGGTAGCCGTCAGTATCCGACAACATACGGCCTAATTGTGATCCATCTCAGCTTTCACTAGGCTATCGGCTATTGGCTATTGGCTATTCTACTTGAGCAGTCCCGCTGCGCGGTAGCTGGTAAGCGCATCGTCCCAAAACTTCTTCTGATTGTCGGCTCCAAGCCGATCGGTGATTCCTTTCCAATCCGAAGCCACACCATCTAGTGCACTCTTCGGGTCAGCTTCTCCAGAAAGCGCTTTAGTAACGGCGACATCCAAGGCGTCGATGTACTGGGCCGCGCCTGGAATATTCAAATCGGGAAATCCGTTTTTCAGATTCGCTTCGACCGCGGCGAGATAACCTTTCACGGAAGCTTCGTCCGGGAATTTGTAGTGGGAGGTATCGGTGAAATGGCTGATCCGGTACGGATCTTGCCCGTTCCAATTAGCACCAACGGTGATGGAACTTTTGTCCAAGGAAAGATGTTTAGCCACCCAATAGGCAGCTTCCTTGTTCTTCGAATTTGCTGGTACCGCTAAAACGCGTCCTACCGGCATCGGTGCCTTGTGTTGAACTTGCCCATTCACTTCGGTGCCGGGAACTAACGCGAATCCGGCTTTCCCAACGATCTTGCTCAGTTGCGGATCCGCTGTTTTTTTGCCGACGTCCGACCACTGCACCACCATCGCCAGATCACCGTTGAGAAAGGCATTCTTCAGTTCTTCATACCCGTAGCTCAACACGTCGGGAGGACAGAATTTCAGACTATCGACCATGTTTTGCAGGCCGTCGACTGCCGCCGGTGTATTGATCTCTGGGTTCATGTTTTCATCAAAGTAAATTCCGCCGGCGCCGGCGAACCGCGCTAGAAACCAACCATAGCTGAACCCTCGGGCACCATATTCACCGGCGCCGTAGAAAGGATGATCCAGTTTTTGTCCGGCCAGCGTATCACCCTGTTTGCGGGTAAAGAATTCCGCGGTCTGTAACCATTCTTTCCAAGTCGTAGGCGGAGCCAGCTCACGATTGTATTTCTTCTGAAAGGCAGCCTTTTCCTCCGGGTTCTCAAAAAGATCCTTGCGGTAGTACAACAACAGCACGTCTCCATCGTAAGGCAGCGCATAAGTTTTCCCGGCCCACTTGCAGTAGATCTCCCGAAAAGGCGGCTCCACTTCGGCCATGTTCGGGTCCCAAATCGAAGCCGGCGTTTTTTTTACGTATTCGTCGAGGGGCGCCAGATAACCGTTGCCGGCAAAGTCGCCAATGTAGGACGGATAGAAAATTACCATGTCGTATTCGTTCGATCCCGCGACGAAGCTTGTTTTGAGCTTGTCGTAGAGGCCGGTAAATGTTGCTCCGACCTGTTTGATCGTGATACCGGCTTCCGTAAAATCGTCCTTGTACCGGTTGAGTGTTTCCATGTTCTGCCCGGCATCGCCAATGACAGTAACGGTGACATTATCGAAGTGAGGTAGCTGAGCGAAGCCGGTGCCGACGCCGGTGGCCAGCAAAGCAAGCCACAGAGGGAAGAGTCTGGGTTTCATATGTTTGGGGGAACCATCTTTTTAAGGCGGAACGTGAGGAGCGACTGGGACCGGCGACCATAATCCTCTGCCGGCACGAATCGACCTGTGGAGCATTTAAGCTCATCGCTCAACTGTTGTAAATTACAACTTTTGTTGGCACGTGCCAAACCGATCAAGCGCTCAGACGCACATGAGGAAGAAGGATCTCACGCCAAGACGCGGATGGACAAAAGATCTCATGCAAAGACCAAAGGAAGGAAGGAAAAGGGATTCTTCGGTAGACTTTCTATGGGTCTTCAAGGGAAAAATAGTTGGGGTTAGGATTGCTGAAGCTGAAAGATCCAGGAGCCGTGTTGGAGTTGATTGCGGTGATGGAGCTCGGCATTGTAAGGGGTTCGATCGATCCACATTT
>WNFQ01000541.1_pt1 | contig 46699 bp, 39 predicted proteins | sample 5400171 | NCBI WGS metagenome assembly WNFQ01 (sample SAMN13153356, study PRJNA577476) | soil metagenome | isolation source: 20 cm soil under Madrone tree | place: USA:California | collected 2016-06-14
AGGGGCTCCGCCAGATCAGCAAGCGCCAACTCGTGCTTGAAGCACTCGAGGTCGGACATGGCGCCCGAGGTGTTCATGAAAACAGGCGAAAACCCCACGTGCATGGCTTCTCTCCCCTCGATAGGCGCTAATTTCTGTAACAACCGACATTTGCCGATACCGGTGTGGCGAATGGCAGTGGCCGGCTGTTTGTCCGCTGCGACGGCATATGTTGAGCGAATATCGCCTCTGGCGCCCTGTCGTTTTTGAGGGTATTCGCTTTACGGGCGGGCACGACCAGCCCTCCTCGGAGCAATGATTGAGCGGGCTGAATGGGCCTCAGTGCATCGATTGATGGAACACTTTCGTGGACGCGCGAGTCATCGAGATTGCCGGCGACGCCGTTGAAGTCATGAAAGCTGATCGTCGGCCGGGGCCTTTTCTTTTGCCGATAACCTGACGGAAATAAGGGTACGGACGCTCCTGGTCAGCCTGTATTGTTTTGTTGGTCTCAGCCTGCTCCTTCGTACCGTTTGAGCATTAGAGCGCCTCCAGATGAGGTCCAGCGGCGCCGGTGCACGTGTAAAGGAAATTCCCATGGATTTTGACGACACACCAGAAGAAGCAGAATTTCGCGCTGAGGTTCGTGCCTGGCTCGCTCAGAATGTCGAACCGCGCCCGAATGGTTCGGTGCTCGATCTTGATGCTCGTTTCCAGCGGGCAAGGCGTTTTCTCGCCGCGAAGGCGGCCAAGGGCTACGCGGCGATCACCTGGCCCAAGGAATTTGGCGGCTTAGGCGGCACCGAAATCCAGCACATCATCTTTCTGCAGGAGCAGGCGAAGGTCGACGTCCCGACGATGCACGGCTCAGATTTCTTCTCGGTTGGCATCAACCTATGCGGCGGCACTATTCTCAAGTGCGGCACGGATGAGCAACGCCATCGTTTTCTTCCTCGCATTTTGCGCGCTGAAGAGATCTGGTGTCAGCTTTTCTCCGAGCCATCGGGCGGATCAGATCTGGCCGCAGTGCGAACCCGCGCGGTGCGTGACGGTGAGGACTGGCTCATAACTGGCCAGAAGGTGTGGACGACCTACGGCCAATTTTCCGACTTTGGCCTCTGTCTTGCCCGAACGGACCCGGCCGTCCCGAAGCACCGGGGCCTTACCATGTTCATCGTTGACATGAGGAGCCCGGGCGTTGAAGTCAGGCCCATCCGTCAAATGTCGGACGAAGCCGAGTTCAACGAAGTTTTCCTCGATAATGTCCGAGTTTCCGACCGATTTCGGATCGGCGCCGTGAATGATGGCTGGAAGGTAGCGCTTACGACCCTCGGGCACGAACGCTCGACCGCTGCCACCCTCACCTTCATCGAATGGCAGCATGTCCTGAAAATAGCCCAGCAAGCGAAGATCAATAGCCAGCCAGCCATTGAGGATGGCCGCATCCGCGAGAAAGTGGCTGAATGCTGGTTCAATTCGTTCGGCGTGCGTCTTATGGCATTTCGCAGTCAGACCGCGCTTGCCCGCGGAGCGGTACCCGGGCCGGAAGAGTCCTGGGCTAAAATCATCATTACAGGACAAGGTCAGCGCTCGGCTATTGCGGCGATGGACATGCTCGGTGCACTGGGCAGTCTGACCGCGGAAGAGCTGGGGGATTCCTGGAACCCGGTCGAAGAGGGTTGGTATTGGGCACCCGCCTTCCGTATCGCAGGCGGCACCGATGAGATCCTGCGCAACATCCTCGCCGAGCGTGTACTCGGACTGCCGCCAGATATTCGGGTCGATCGTGATATTCCCTTCAACAAGATCAACTCGACAAAATCAACACATAGCGGCGGCGCACGCGGTCAACCCGGGGACGCGGTTTGGAGAAGTCTATGAATTTCGACTTTTCGCCCGAGCAAGAGCAATTTCGCGACCAGATTCGCCGTTTCCTTCAAAAGGCCGACGGCGTGGGTCAAGCGCGCAGCGTCCTCGATCATAAAGTACAAAATTACTCGGCCCCGATCTGGCACGGACTGGCCGACCTGGGCGTGCAGGCGATCGCCATCCCCGAAGAACACTCCGGACTTGGCCTAGGCGCTCTAGAGCTGTGTGTGGCGGCCGAAGAACTCGGCCGGGCGCTTGCGCCCGTACCTTTCCTGTCCTCGGTCTGCGTTTGCGCGGAGTCGATCCGACTATTCGGCTCCGAGAAGCAACAGGCAAAGTGGCTTCCGGGTCTTGCAAACGGCTCGATCATCGGCACTTGGGCATTCGCCGACAACACGGGAGATGACACGCGGTTTCAGTCGGGGACGCTCTCGGGAACGAAAGTGCCGGTGCTCGATGGAATGATCGCTCAGGTGATCATCGTTGTCACAAAGGACGCGGACGGCACGCCGATGCTCACTTTGTGCGATCTGGCTCAATCGGGGGTCGAACTCCAGCCGGTGAAGACAGTCGACCCGACGCGGCCTGCCGCCCGTGTCAAGTTTGTTGGAGCTAAGGCCGAACTATTGCCCGAGTGTGGGGCTGGGGGTTGGCAAAAGCTCAGCGACCGCGCTGCCGTGTTGCTCGCATTCGAGCAACTCGGCTCTGCGGAATCCAGCTTGGCCATGGCATGCGCCTATGCGCGGGAGCGAGGGGCCTTCGGCAGGAAAATCGGTTCGTTCCAAGCCATCAAGCACAAGCTGACGGACATGTACATAAAGATCCAGCTCGCGCGCTGCCATTGCTACTATGGCGCGTGGGCGATCTCAACCGACGCCGCAGATACGCCGCTGGCCGCCGCTGGCGCCCGGTGCGGCGCAATCGATGCCCTCGACTTTGCCGCGCAGGAAAACATCCAGGTGCATGGCGGCATCGGCATCACCTGGGAATCGAACTGTCATTTGTTCTACCGCCGGGCGCGGTTGAATGCACTCCTTCTGGGGTCGCGCTGTGAATGGCAGGACCGGCTGGTCGCGTCGCTCAAGCGGAAGCTGGTCTGATGTACGTGTGCGGCCAGGCTACCCTCAGTGACGTCATTGAATCATCGGCCCAGCAATCCGAAGCACTGGCCAAGGCAGCAAGCGAAGCATGAAAGCCCTTGAAATCACGACTGGAGCAGCGATTAGGCCGTTGCCCTTGCCGACCGCCTATCGCAAAGGCGATGTGCCTGCGGAGCACTATAGGCGTCAAGCAGCTGGCGAGGTGCCGACGGTGGTTCCAGATCTCAGACCCGCACGATTTGTCCGCGCGATCGCGCTCAAAGATGGCAGCTTTGCCGGGCTGAAAAGCGGGCCCGGTTCGCTGCTCACCTTCGTCATCGCAGGCACATTGACGCTAACCGCGAGCGGTGGCCGGACAACCAGCCTATCCCCGGGCGATCTATTCTTAGTTGATGAGCTGAGCCCATCCCACATTGGTGTAAGTGCCCGCGACAATTGCCGACTCGTACAAGTCGGTGTGCAGCCGGATTGGCCGGGCCCCGCAGCCAAAGTCCAGGGCCCCGGAACCTTGACGCTGCGCGACGCAGGCGGAGTCAAGATCAAACGGGTATATAGGGGCGATGACGACCTCGCCTATCACCGCGAGTTCCCTGAATTATTTTCGGCACCGCCAAATGAGTGGAGCACTCCGCGTCCCGTTGCCGGTTTACGTCTCATGTGTTGGGAAAATGGTTGCATCGATTGGCATCCGGAGGTCGTCAACAACCTTGCCATCTTCCTGTCTGGCGAGCTGGAGCTCGAAGCCAGCGGCGATCGCATCGTGAATGTTTTCCACGCCGGCGATGTTTGCCTGACTCAGGACCGGACTGGAGTAGGTCATATTGTCCGGTGCCGCGGCGTTACGCATGTTGCCCTGATTGTCATGGATACAAAGGATCTGTGGTAGCGTGGCGATGGGCAAGCTATTGATCCTACGAGAGGGTCAGCACCGCCTTGATCGTGCACTTGGGCGGTGCTACGATCCCCAAGTGCGTGCACAGCCCGAATGCGCCCCTTCGGGGGACATGGCGGTACCTGAGGATCCGCAAATAGGGGACCGGCGGAGAGTCTTGCGCGACGCTCTGGGGAGGATAGCGCAAACCCTGCACGACGCGCACGAGCTTGCCGCCGGAGAGGCAGCTCTGGACAGCATTGCAAAAATGCTCGACATGCCTTGGCCCTGCTGGGTACCGGACATTTCCCATCCTTACTTTTGTCGCCTGAGCGATGAATTCTCGCGTAGCCGCGGGTGGCCAGACGAGTTGCAGCAGCTCTGGTGGGCCCGGCACGCGACCCTGAAGGTGCCGTTCTACATACGCTGCCGCTTTGAGCACCTGCCATTTGTAGCGACGCTCGATCGCACGAGTCATCATCGCCGGCCGGAGCGGCTCTCGCCTGACCACACTCGCATAACTGAGCTCATCCGGGGACTCGGAATAACGACGATGCTGAGTGTACCTCTGCACCTACCCAAGGGACAGATTGCAACGCTGACATGGGCCGGCAGTCGCGACGCGAGTGAGCTGCAGACACTGCTCGGCACGATATCGGGCGATTTGCTCGCAGTGGGCCACCACTTCATGCGGATCTACAACGTCCAAGTGGGCCAACCGAAGGCGACCCACGAGGAACGCGCACAGTTGACACCGCGGGAGTGGGATTGCCTGCGCACGTTGGCCCAAGGCTATCGAGACGCTGAAGTAGCCGAAGTCACGGGTATAACGAAATCGACGGTCCGATTTCACCTTGAAAATGTCGTACAGAAACTGGGCTGCAAGAATCGCGCCCAGGCATTGGCGCTCGCGGCACAGCTTGGGCTCCTCGGCCCTGTCGGCCCCTGATTTCAACTGCGTGTCGCAATCGCAGAGAGCCTGACGCCGGTTGGCCAAGGCTTGCACGGCCGCTCAATCGCGAGCGGCGGTCACGGCGAACCGACAAACTCCTGCCTGTGGCATGCCCGACAACACGGCTCTTCCCATCTCGAATTGGCACTACTTTGCATTCTTCAAGGTTGCAATCTCCTCTTCGTGCATCCATGGCCCCGCGACCACGGTCGGATCGGCGCGGACATCCACGACCCATCTGCACATTCGACGCTCCGGCTCGATGCCATCGCTGGGTCCTCCGGCTGAACCGCTGATCGCATACCCAATCGGGATGAAACTCTGCCCACCCATCAGCGCACCGCGGTCGCGCAAGCGAGAGCGGAGACTGTCCGGGTAGATACCGGCCGCTTTCGTTGCCGCACTGAAGGAATCCAAGGCATCATCGATTCGGTCGACCGGCACGATATTGCCAACACGCCCGTAAAGGAGAGATGGGAAATCCACCTGCTCGCTGACCTGAGAGACGATAATCGCTCCAGTTTTCTCGGTTCTACCCTTTTCGGTAAGGATTCGGTAGAAATCCCGCTGCTGCGCGATGGATTCCAACTCGACCCTCAGCGCGGGATCGAAATTGACGGGACCGCCGCTGGTCGTCTGTGGCAGATCCTGTACCGCCTGGAACACGTATTGACCAAACTGGTTGGCAAGCGCGATGCCCTCCGCATCGGTTCCGGATTCCAGAAACATCACCCGAGCATTGGTGCAGGCCTCCTGATCATAGCCCCCCACATCGGCCGCCACGCGCCGCGCCACCTCGCGCATCGTCTTGTCATCAGCGAGCGCCTCTTTGCCGATTAGTGTTGTGCTCGACTTCGGCTCGAGCGGGATAAGATCGATGCCGGGCTGCAAATATTTCGTAATGTGCTTGATAGAGGCGAAGCCGCCCCAGGCCACCAGCCGCTCGATATGCTGCGGCTGATAGATACGCTCTTCGACGGACTCGTCGCCCCCCCTCCAGTAAGCGACGCTCAGATGGCGCGTGATCGGATGGTTTGGTGCCATATCGATCATCGTGCGCGCGATGGCGCCCATTGTGATGGGATCGTTGGACGGAACCTTCACGATAACGTCGCTGCGGGTGATGGCGCCCCGCAGAAGCGTAGTGATCGGCACGACAGGCACATTGCCGGCGATGACGTGAACCGAACGCGAGCCCACGGCTCGGACCTCGATCGCCCGGCCATCGCGCAACTCGGTGCGGACCCAGCCCTCTAGAAAGCGCACCCCGATGCGCCCTTCGGCAAGCTGGCGAACGTTGTCGCGCGCCAGAGCGTTGGGACTGTTGCGATAGATTGCCTCCAGCACGGGCCGCGATAGATTGGAGAAGTGGCAGCTGATCTCGAATGCTTCTCGCCAATAGGAGTTGGTTTCCAGATCGAGACGTCGTCGCAGCTCGTCCAAGTACTCGCAGATCTCGTCGAAATCGATCGTGTAAAGATCCTCTAATATCAAGGGGCTCTTCGCGATGAGCTTGTGCAGATACTTCTCCACGCTCGGCGTCAGGAAGGTATGTCCGCCGTTACCCCGGTCGCGAAACTCAACCGTGTAATCTTCAATGACCTCGCCCCGTATGATCAGCGGAACCTTGAACTCAGCCATTGGCGGACTCCTGCTGAACCGATATCAGCGCGCGAGGAGCGCCTGAACCGCTGCGTCCGTCTGATCGGCGGTGGCGGCACATGTCACCTTGTCCTCGCCGGTAACCTCAGCTGAGTAGCGTGTTACGTCGGACCGGATACGCGGAGCTTTCCGGCCGCTGGGACTCAGGCCATCCCAGTCGATCGTCACCTTATCGCCGGAGATGATGCCCCCCCAATTGGTTTGCGCCAACAGATCGTAGAAAGCGAGGCGCCCCGTCACCACGCCCGTGCGCGGAAGAAGAGCACCGCTCACGGGATCGAGCAGGAACGGGATGACGTAGGGCGGCACGTGATACCAACCCTCATCGCCCATCGGGATCATGCTGATCATCTCGCTCATGCCGTAATTCATCGCCCACTTTCGAATGCCGGTGAATTCGCGGACGAGATCGAGCCAATTCGGAAGCAGGACACCATCCTTGTTGCCGCCACCGGTCATCCCGATGCTGCCCGGCGCGAAAATGTTACGCATGCCGCGTTCAAGGCCGGTGCGGGCAGCGTCCTGCAAGAGGTTGGCGAAGCCGCCCGCCAGAACACGTTTGCCCCGCAGCTCATTGGCAATGCGTTGGTAAAAACCCGCCGCGTCGGCAGGCCGCCTTTCGAGGTCGGCCAGATACTTCACCATGGCGGCGCGCTGCGAGTCTGACAGCGTAATCTTGGATAGTTCGCCCTTCGCCTGCGCAATACGGATTCGCCCAGAAAGCGACACCAGATCCGCGCTCACTTCATAATCGAGCGCATAGAGTTGATCCGGCGCCGGCGTAACGTACTTTTGCATGAGAGGGAAGCAACGGTGGCGTATCTGGCGGCCGTAGCGGGGAACGGGATTGACCACGATCATCCGCGTCTGTCCGTCGCCCAGGCGAACACCCGGCTCCGAGCCGAATCCTTCATGTACCTTGAGGTGACTCTTGAAGAAGGACCGGATCTCCACGGTACTACGCGGGAAGAACGATAGTTTGCCGGAGGTCCCGGAGGTATGGATGACACGCAAGGGAGTCTGCGCATCGAGAGTATCGATCCAGCGATCTACTCCTCGGCAGTTGCTGACATCGACGTTCGTCAGATCGACCGTCGTATAGCCGCTGAGCCATTTGGTCAGGCGAGCGAACTGGTTCTTCTCGATCAGGGATATCGGATAGGATTTGTATACGGAGTCGTGAAACAGTAGCGGAACCACGTCTTCCAGCTTGCCGATGCGAAAGATGCCGGTGTCTTCCAGTTGGACACGTAACGAGCTCAGCTTGGGCAGAAGCTCGTCGAAGCGGCGGCGTAGAGATCTGAGCTGGAACTCTTCGCGCTCGAAGCGATCCATGCCAAACAGCTCATCCCAGCTACGGTCGACCATGTTAGAGAGGTCGTCGCGCTCGATAGGCTCGACATCCGCTGCGTTTTCCAAGCCATGGACCGGAACACTCATCTTTGATGCTCCTGATTTTGCCAACAAGCCCTTACGAGGGAAGCCCGAAGGAGCACCACCTCCCGTTGTGCCGGACTGCTGTCAGTGCTTGCGATGGAGTTGTATCCAAGCAACCGGATAGTGACATGAGCCAGGGTCCAGCTTCTACTCTCGTTTGTCACAGTAGTGTGGTGTGCCGCTGAGCTATCCTGAGTGACGTCATTGAATGGACGGCCGACTGGATTCGAACCATTGGCGCCGGCGCGGCTCCCAAACCCAAGCGGCTGCCTGCGAACGGGGGTGACATCACCCCCCTGTCCTTTTTAACAGTCCCGCAGCTCATCAAGCCCAACCATACTGACCGTGGTCAGGAACCTCCGCTGTGATTTGGCACGCGCAGCGAGTTGGCGGAATGACACGTGCGGTCACGATTCTCGGGGGGGGCGAGCATCCATGACAATCACATCCAGTGGGGTAGACCGTGCTGCGACTGTTCTGGCAACAGTTCTTGCAGCTCACATCCTACCCGTGCATGCGGAGAGCACCTCGGATCCCAGCTCGGGAACCGCCGCGCAGGACTACTCGCTCGAGGAAGTGATCGTGACCGCAAATAAGCGGGAGGAATCGATCAATAAGGTCGGGTTGACGATCAAGGCGCTCGGAAGCGAGCAACTCCAGCAGGAGAGGATCACCAGTTTTCAGGACCTGGCTGCCGCGGTGCCGGGATTGAGTTATTCCCAGACAGAGGCTGCCACACCCGTCTATACGCTGCGCGGCATTGGGTTCTACGATAGCTCGTTGTCTGCCTTCCCAGCGGTAACGGTTTATATGGATCAGGCCCCGCTTCCTTTACCCGTTGAAACGACATTGGCGCTGTTCGATCTGGAGCGGGTTGAAGTGCTCAAGGGACCGCAGGGAACCGTATTCGGCAACAACGCGACCGGCGGCGCAATCAACTATATCGCCGCGAAGCCGACCCAGAATGAACGTGCTGGTATGAGCGTAAGCTACGGCCGCTTCCAGACCGTCGAAGCAGATGGTTATGCGAGCGGCCCCCTGACAGAACACCTTCTGGCGCGGCTGGCTGTTCACGCAACCAGCGGAGACGGATGGCAGAAAAGCATCACCCGGCCCGATGATACCAATGGGGCGCCCGAGACGTTCGCCACCCGGTTTCTGATGGACTGGAGGGCTACCGATAGACTGCGGGTGCAGACAAACTTCAACGCCTGGCGGGATCGCACCCAGCCCGCGGCCGCGCAATTCGTGGCCTTCATTCCTTCTTTTACGAATTACGTCCCCAACCCCCTTCCCAAGCCATTTATACCGAACGCGACTGACGATCCGCGGCTTGCCGACTGGACGCCCCAAAATGCCCCATTTGCGGACAACCGCCTGTGGCAAACGACGGCGCGCGTCGATTACGACGTGACGGATACCCTCGCCTTGACATCGATTACCTCCTACACTGATTACAAGCAGCACCAACGGCCGGAAGGCGATGGATTGGCTGAGCAGCGCAACGACATCATCGTGGATGATGGCGGGATCAAGAACATTTTCCAGGAGCTGCGGCTCGCCAATAATGTGAGCAGTGTTCTTCGTTGGATGGTCGGCGGCAACTTCGAGCATGACATCATCGACGAAAACAACATATTCGATTTTGCTGATGGTACAGCTCACTACACGCCGTCTCTCCCGGCGCACCTTAATCTGGTAGGTGTAACGCCCGGCTATTGGTCCTACAGTGCCGCTGACAGCCACCAGACGCAAAAGACCTCCGCCGGTTTTGCCAGTGGCGAATACACGCTCAGCCAATTCACTTTCAAAGCAGGCGCTCGCTATACGGAGAATCGCCGGGATTCGCGCAACTGCTCCTATACCCCGCTGCAGGATGGGGTTCCGAGCCCAAACCTCTCATTCTTCTCCGAACTGGCGTCAGCTCTCTCCGGACAGCCCGTCCACCTCATAAATGGTGACTGCATTACGTTGGGGTCGAACTTCCTGCCTCATGCCGTTATCGGGAGGCTGAATGAACATAATGTCTCCTGGCGCGCGGGCATCGACTGGAATCCGGCGGATACGATCCTGGTCTATGCCAACGCCGCCAAGGGTTACAAGGCGGGCAGCTTTCCCAACATAACCGCTGCGACCGATACCGGTTTCACCCCTGTGAAGCAGGAATCGGTGCTCACGTACGAAGTTGGCGTAAAAAGCCAGCTCTTCAATCGCAGACTCCTCGTCAATGCCACGGCGTTCCACTCGGACTACAACGACAAGCAGATAAAATCGAAGCTGTTTGATCCATTCTTCCAGTACCTGCTGGCATTGGTGAATATTCCGAAATCGCGCATTCAAGGTGGAGAACTGGAAATTGCCACTCATCCGATCACGGGTCTGACGGTCGGTGTCTCGGCGGTATTCCTGGATACGCAGCTGCTCGATACGCTTGGACCTGACGGCAAATTCCTGATCAGCAACGCCAATAACCAAGCCAACTTCGCGGGCAATCCCATTCCGTATGCGCCGAAATGGACCTTGGCCGGAAACCTCAACTACACGTTCCCGCTCAGCGGCAATGCCGCAGGCTTCATTGGAGCGCAGGCCCTGTATCGCACGAAGACAACCTCCTCCATCGGTAATGAGCCGGTCGAGGAGATTCCGGGCTATAAGACACTTGACGTTCAGGCTGGTGTCAATTGGAACGATGACCGGTATCGGATCATGGTCTGGGGTAAAAACGTTACCAACTCGTTCATCGTGACCAACCGCAACTTCAGCTTCGACGGTGTTGCGCAATATGTGGGCATGCCAGTGACCTATGGCATTTCATTCTCAATGAATCTCTGGTGATGATCCAGAAGGGCTAGAATCACCCTTTGCCTCCAGGCGCGGGAGGAGAACATTGGAGGATCGGGTATGCTGTTGGATGGCCGTACTGCTTTGGTCACCGGTGGTGCTCGGGGAATCGGCCGGGAGATAGCACTCACATTGGCGCGTCAAGGCGCGGCCGTGGTCGCCGCGGATATTCTTTTGCAGGAGCTGGAAGATCTCTCCTCGTTTGCCCGTGACCACAAACTCATCGTTTTCTGCAAGCCGATGGATGCGACGTCCCCGGAGCAGTGGAGTCAAATGGCACATTACATCGAGGGCGAGTTCCAGAAGCTCGATGTCCTGGTCAATAACGCAGGGATGATGCGATCGCGTCCCTTCTTCGATACGACGCTCGACGATTTTCAAACGACAATGCGCGTGAACGTAGAAAGCATGTTTCTTGGGGCGAAGGCGCTGGTTCCGCTCCTGACCAAGGCGGGGCAGGCCAATCCTGCAGGGGCCTCGATCATCAATATGTGCTCTGTCAATGGCGAGGTCGCCGGTCACTGGAATGTGCCCTATTGCGCCTCCAAGGGGGCCGTACGAATGTTCAGCAAGGCGCTCGCGGTGGATTTAGCCCGTGCCAAAACCAACATACGCGTCAATTCGGTCCTGCCAGGCGCCATCGATACCTCCATGCTCAAGGTCGGCTGTCAGGCTTATGTCGATGCTGGCGTACTGCCGGATTTGAAGGCCGTTAACGAAATGGTGAAGCAGGTGACGCCGATGGGCCGGGTAGGTCAAGTTGATGACGTCGCCGGAGTGGTCGCCTTCCTGGCCTCGGATGCGGCGAAATTCATGACTGGCTCCGACGTTACGGTAGACGGCGGATATTCCATGGTTTAGGTCCTTCCTGGCGGTAGTCCCGCGTCTGGATTAGCGCAGAGTCGATTTTGAAACACAGTGGTGTATCAACGCGTAGCGGCTTGGCGGAGGCCGCGCTTCTCGAGTAGCGGCAGCACCTCGCGGATGAAGTACGGCATGCCGACCTCGTAATTGAACCAAGTCACGCAGAGTCCGTCGACACCGGCCTCGGAGAGGGCGTGGATCTTGTCGGCTACTTGGCTTGGGGTGCCGACGATAGGGTATCCCCGGCCGATGTCTTTTGCGCTATCGACTAGAGACTTGCGCCGTTCCGGCGACATGTGGGAGCCGCCCAGTATCCAGTCAAGAAAGTTCTCCTGCGCCTTGACGTCGCCCTCCTGCTCAATGAAGCGCGCGACTGTCGCGTGGGCCTCCGCCTCAGTTGGCGCGGCTTCCACCGAGGCGGCGATCCAAACCTGAGGATGGCGGCCTCGCTCCGCCGCCAGGCTCCGCAGCGCATTCACCTTCTCCTTGGCGCTCTGTGGATCAAGCTTATCCGGGGAAACGAATACCATGTCGGCCCACCGGGCGGCGAACGCGTTGCCAACAGCCGACAAACCTGCACTCATCACCGGCGGACGCGGTTGTTGAATCGACTTAGGTTGTTGGTAACCGTTTTTAAACCTGTGGTACGCGCCGGAGAAATCGAACGTGTCCGTCTCGGTCCAAAGACGCGTGACGATTTGCATCCATTCGTCCGCATAGGCATAGCGTGCGTCGTGATCCAAGTGTTCCGCGGTGAACATCTCGATTTCTTTGCCGAACCAGCCTGCAACGGTATTGAGTGCGACACGCCCGCCGGAGATATGATCGATCGTCGAGATCTGCTTGGCCGCCATGATCGGCGACATCGTGAAAATATGGGACGTGGAGAAGACAGCGATGCGGCTGGTGACCGCGGCGAGCCCAGCCGCCCAGGTGTAAGTTTCGAAGCTTTCGCCCCAGGGGTTGGTTTCGCCCTCGAAGCCTCGCCAGCGGGCAAACGGAACAGCCGCCTCAAAGCCCGCATCTTCCGCCAGCTTGACCAGGCGGACATTTTGCTTCCAGTTGATTTCGTGTCGATCTTTAGCCTTGGTCAGACCGCCGGCAGAAGAGACATTGAGACCGAACACGGCTAACTTCATGCGGTTCGGACCAAATAACGGACCGCTTCGATCACACTCCGGATAGCGTAATTCGGGCAACTTGGCCGGGGTGTTGTCAGTTCTTGCCATGGAGTTGTCGTCCAGCATGAAGCTTACCTGATCTGAGCCCGACAGACACCAAGTCTTAACAGGACTTTGACGCTGTTTGACTCGCTGACACGAGCCCGGAGAATCCCTATCCGGGCAGGTCTTACCAACGGTACTCGCCGGCGCCGCGGGAATATCTGTCAGTTCAGACACGTGGATAGTGACATAAGCAAGGGTCCAGCTCCTCCTCTCGTTTGTGAGAGGAGAGAACGTGTGCCGCCAGGCTACCCTCAGTGACGTCATTGAATCATCGGCCCAGGATCGACCGATAGCAGAGGCGGGCGTTGTGTTCAACCGTATTTTGTTATGTTACGACGGTTCTGCCGATGGTCGTCGGGCTCTCAAGCGCGGTACAGAGTTCGCGATTCTCGTCGGGGCCGAGGTACACGTATTGTCGATCCTTGCCAGCAATGCAATTAGCCCTGCGCTGATCGCGGCTGCAGCGGAGCGGCCAGCCCATTGCGAGAAGCTCAACGTTCCCGCGGCGCCTCAGTACGCGCAGTCGCAGTTCGACGTTTCCGTTCCGAGCGCCGCGATAGCCTCGAGCGATGAACTGAGTACCTCGTGGAATAAAAAAGATGGTTCAGCAGTCTTACCGTTGGACAGGATGAATCACGCCGATTCAACGGAGACTGTGCAATGACACAGAATGTGAGAGATCAGCCACTGATGTGCCTTCGCCGAGCGGCCGTGGCGATTTTTGCAATCGACCAGCTCGATTCATCCGCGCATGGTCGAAACGATTGTCGTTCAGTAGTCTTTTGAAGAACGCGGCGAAAACCGGCCTCGTCGTTGCCATTAGCCTCGCCGCTCTGGCGATCGGCGGAGCGGCGGTGTTCATCGGCTCCGGAGTCTATGATATCGGCGCCGACGACCATCACACGAAACCCGTGTTGGCAGTGATCGAGCAGCTGCGCGAGCACTCGATCGAGGCGCGCGCGCGCACTGTCGAGGTCCATACGGTCTCGGACCCGGCACGGATCGCCGTCGGGGGACAGCACTACGCCGCGCTCTGCGTCACCTGTCACCTCGCACCCGGGGTGACGAAGTCGGACATTCGACCCGGTCTATATCCGCACCCGCCCAACCTCGCACAGGGGGAGATGCAGGCGGAGCGGCGGGCATTCTGGATCATCAAACATGGCATCAAGATGAGCGCCATGCCCGCTTGGGGGAAAACCCTGGACGACGCAGCGATTTGGGAACTCGTTGCGTTCGTGCGCAAGTTGCCGGCAATGACCCCGGAGACCTACGCAGAGCTTACGAACCCGCGCTGACCCTCAACCCGCGCTGACCCTCGCGAGCCGACGGATCCGCGGCAGCCACTGTCACAAATCTTTAATGGAATTTGCGGAATAAAACGTACGCGCCGCAAGTCATCGCTCTTGATTGCCATATCGCCCGAAGGGAGCGATGCGGTGCCCGTATTGTGAGGACCAACGGCCAACACATCAACCAGCTTGCGCGCGCCGCGCGCGGGCGAGTGATGCCATTTATGGAGTAACGCTCATGCCCCAATTGAAGAGAATTCTCGTCTCCTCTTGCCTTGCCGCGACTTTGATCGCTTCGGCTGCTGGATTCGCCGGAGCCGAAGCGCCGCCACCGGTTGGAGCGCCGACTGAGGCACCAGCGGGATTTAACACGCCCAGCTTCGACGGTGCCCACAGCATCAGCAACGGATTGGTCGAACCGCCCGGGGACACGTTTGCGCGGGATCAACAGGTCTACGAGCTGAACAAGTCGGTCGCCGATGGACTCGGACCCGTGTACAACGCAACTTCCTGCGTCATGTGTCATCAGAACCCGAACAGCGGAGCAGCGGGCCAAATCGCTGAACTGCGGGTCGGCCATCATGATGCGAACGGCAATTTCGTAAACCCGACAATCTTCATCAACGACGGCAAAAATACGATCACCGGCAGGTCCATCGTCGATGATCGAGCGATCGGTCCGCAAGCCCAGGAGGTCGTACCGGGGACGGAGAATATCCGCGCACTTCGCGCTACCCTGAACACGCTCGGGGACGGCTTTGTGGAGGCCATCGACGATAACACCCTGATCGCGATCGCCGCAGCGCAACCAAAGTTGAGTGAAGGCAGAGTCCATGGGGAAGTCGTGGAGGCGCCGATTTTCGAGGCCCCTGGACAGACCCGCGTCGGACGCTTCGGCTGGAAGGACCAGCATAGCAGCTTGCTCTCCTTTATAGCTGATGCCTACCTCAATGAAATGGGGATCACCAGCCGGCTGCGCCCCAATGAAGTTACCACGGTTCTTCTGACCACGACGGGCATTAACGATCAGCCCGATGAGCTTGGCATGGCCGACATCGACCATTTCGCCCAATTCATACGCGGCACGATGGTCCCGCCTCGAGACACGGTACTTGCCGCGACCCCCGCTGCCATCAGAGGTGAACATGTCTTCGCACATGTCGGCTGTAGTGTTTGCCATGTTCAAACGATTACCACGGCTCCTGCCGGCACCGCCATCGACGGCGGTATGTTCGTCGTTCCAGAGGCTCTGGGGAATAAGATAATCCATCCCTTTGGTGACTTTCTGTTGCATGACATCGGCACCGGAGATGGGATCGTACAGGTTGGGCCTCAAGACACGGCCAACAAGCTGCGAACAGCGCCCCTGTGGGGCCTACGCGAAAAGGCCCGCTTTATGCACGACCTGCGGTCGCTCTCGCTCGAAAATGCAATCATTCGCCACGAAGGCGAGGCACGCGAGCCCGCCCGACGCTTTAGAGAGTTGAGTCCCGAGGATAGGGAAGCGTTGATCACCTTCTTACGAACGCTGTGAAGTGTGCCGGCCCCGCACAGGAATAGCAGATTCTTGATTTGATTTCTCGGATTCTGGCCTATAGAGGAAATCTATGGATTTCAAAGAAATAATCTATTGGATTTCATGCGCTGTGAGGTATGTAGTCCCGCGCGAGGCATGCAGTCACAGCAATAGTAACCGGGAGGCGGTCTACGATGACGATAAGCGAACTACGCTATTTGGTGGCGCTCGCCAATCGTGGGCATTTCGGGCGCGCCGCGACGGACTGCCATGTATCCCAACCCACCTTGAGCACTCAGATCAGGAAACTGGAGGTATATCTCGGTGTCACGCTGATCGAGCGAAACGCCAAATCCTTCTCGCTTACGGCGGTAGGACAGGAGGTGGTTGAGAAAGCGCGCAAGATCGTGACGCAGGTTGATGCGCTGCTGGCTTCGACGCGGACGCCGCAGGGGCCTTTGACGGGGCCGCTCAATTTGGGAGTAATACCCACGCTGGCACCGTATCTCCTCCCACGGTTATTGCCTCTCGTGAAGAGCCACTATAAACAGTTGCACCTGGTGGTACACGAGGATCTCACCGGGCACCTATTGGAGCGACTGCGCGGCTATCAGATTGACGCGGCGTTGCTTGCGTTGCCGTTGGATGGCGGGGACTTCGATGAGATGCCGCTGTTTGACGAGCCCTTTTGGTTTGCCTGTCCCCTGCGGCATCCACTGGCCGCGTTGAAAGCGGTCACCGAAGACGATTTGCATGGTGAGCCCATGCTGCTGTTGGCCGATGGGCACTGTCTGCGCGGTCAGGCGCTGGCCGCTTGTGGGCGTACCGACGGCGAGGAACCTATCGACGATTTCCGTGCTGCCAGTCTGGAGACAATCTGCCAACTGGTCGCCGCAGGCTTTGGTTGCACCCTGTTGCCCGCCCTGGCGGCACGTCCGCCGCAAGGAGTGGAGCCCTCCTTCGTCATCCGTCCCCTGCATTCCACCAACGCCAGCCGGCGCATCGGGCTGGTGTGGCGCCGAGGCTATTCGAAGGCGCGAGAGTTGATGCTGCTCGGCGAACTGGTCAGGGACAATCCGCCGAGCGGTACACGCACTGCCGCGCCGGTAACAAGCGCCTTACCTATGCGAAATTAGCGCTTGCCGTATTCGAGCGGTGTCCCCTTGCGCTGGGCAAGAATGTACGCCTCCAGGGCCCGCATTTTCGGATCATCGGGCGCCAGCACCTTGCCGCGCACCGGGTGCTCTATGCACCAGTTGATCATGTCGCGCAGCAGCGCCACGCGTCCCAATTGCGGCTGAAACTTCGGGTACGTTTCGGGATGCGTGTTGGCAGCTCGGGGGTGGCACATATCGCAGGACACGGCGATCTCGCTTCCGAGTTCATCGCCGCTGTGGAATACTTTGGAGCCATACACCGCCGTCTTGTAGGTCTCGTTTTTCCAAACCTGCACATCCTGGTTCGTCACGCTGCCGTAGGTGGACGATTGCCCGGTGCCGACGAGTTTGGCGTTGTCCGCCGGCACTACGACCTGGTGGGCCTCCACCTCCCCCTGCACCCAATCGCTGTTCGGATTGCTCGCCTTCCACTGCGCCATTAGGGCGTCGGAAATTCTTTGGCCTTCGGCGCGCGTCTTGGGCGCGTCATTCGGCACCTGCACGGTCGTCTTGTTGTCGCACAGTTTCACCGTTTTATCGCCGGTCGTGCGGCTCACCGATGATTGTTGCGCGGGCTGGTTTTGGCCGTCGGCATTCGCGGCTAGCGTCGCTGCCAGCAGCATTGCGGCTGGAAAAATGGGGTTCTTCATGGCATTGCTCCGGTCGGGATCGGTCAATAGCTGGCCAGCGTGGGCACGACCGGCACATCGCGCTTGCCGCCGCTGCTCAGATAGCTGGCTTTCACCTGCATGGGATCGCGGTTCCAAAGGCTGTAAAGCTTGTCGACGAGCCCGTCCGGGTGCACCGTAACGGAACCATCGCCGAGGCCATCGTTCGAGTCGAATGGATTCGGGCGGTTCATCTGCACGGTCAGCGCCGGCAAGCCCTGCGGGGCGTAGGGCCACGGCCACGCGGTCGAGAGCATGCCGTGGAACTGAATATTTCCGATGCGATTGGTCAGAACCTGATGTGTGTGACCATGCAATACGGTGACGCGATCGAAGCGCTGCAACAGCGCCTGGACATCCTCGGCATCGTCGGTCCAGAAATTCCAGGGGCGGTACAGTTTGTAGAGCGGTGAATGCGAGAATACGATCAGCGGGGTGGTGGTCGGCACCTTCTCCAGATCCTTTTTCAACCACTCGCGCTGCGCCGCGCCGACTTCGAAAGCGCTTTGCACGGCGTTATCCAGGCCGGCCACGGTATGCATGCGTTCCGCCGGGCTCATGCGGCGCGTGGTCCAGAAGTCCTTTTCCTCCACGCTCATGAGAACCACGAAGTGCACGCCCTTATGGTCGAAGCTGTAGGTTTGCGTTCCGAACAGTTCGTTCCAGCGATGACCCATGTCGAAATACCAGTCGTGCTCGCCGACCATCATGCGCACGGGTGCCTTGATGCTTTTCAGTATCTGCGCGCCCAGATCGAGTTCTTCCTTCCGGCCGAGTTGCGCGAGGTCCCCGCCGTACAATACGAAATCGGGCTGCGGATCGAGGCTGTTGATGTCGTCGACGGCGCGCAGCAGCTGCCGCACGAAGCGCTCGTTGGTCTTCTTGACGTACAGATGGGAGTCCGAAATATAGGCGAACGTAAAGCCCTGGCCCGCACCCCCCTCCGCAGCAACGGCCACGTCGACCGGCAGGAAGCTATGGAAGTGGTTGGACGCTCCGGCGGCCACCGCCGCGGCCATGGCGCCCGTGGACACCTTGAGGAAGGCGCGCCGGTCGAGCCCGTGCAGGCCGCGGAATAGTGTGTCGCGCTCCTCCAGGTGCCGCGTTTCCACGCTCTTGATATGCGGTATTTTGGCGTTGTCGCTCATGCTGCCTATCCTCCGTTACTTCAGACCCGCCGCACCCATCACCCGGTGTTCGAAGGGCAGCACTTCCCGATGCGCCAGGGTGTTGTCGCGGAGCGGCCGGTTCTTCGCGGCCAATGCTTGCTGCTCGCGGATCGCTTCCGCGTTCTGCGCCGCAAATCGCTCATCCGTCAGAGTGAAGAGAAAGGCCACCACGTCGTTGATCTCGCTTTCACTCAAGTCAAGCGGTTCGATGCCACCGTCCAGATAGGCGTTGGTCTCGCCGCCCTTGTTGTAATGGTCCATCACATCCCACAAGGTTCTCAAAGAACCGTCGTGCATGTACGGCGCGGTGATCCCGACGTTGCGCAGCTGTTCGGTCTTGAAGGCCCCGATGTCCGCGCGCTTCTTGGTGACGAGGAACCGCCCCAGCTCCGACATATCGGTCTGGATGGCGAGTTTGTCCAGCGCCTGGGTGTCGTTGTGCTGTTTCAGCACGCCGAGCGCCTTGGCGGCAAGCGCCTCGAAATTTTGCTTGCGGGCCGACACCCCGATGTTATGGAAGAGATTGTCGGTGCCGAGCGGATTGGACGAATTCACCATGTGGCAGCTGACGCAGCGCGCCTTGCCGTTGAATAGATCCAGGCCGCGCTGCGCGGCCGCCGAAATCGCCCGACTGTTGCCGCCGGCGAAACGGTCGAACGGCGCGTCGAGAAAGATCAGCGTGCGCTCGAAGCTCGCGATGGCACGGCCGAGATCATCATAGTTCGGCGTGCGGCCGTAGGCCTTCTGAAACAGACCCACGTAAGCCGGATCGGTATTGACGGCCGCCATGGCGCTGGCAGGGTCCGGGTGCCCCATTTCGATGGGATTGAGGATGGGCAGCTTCGCCTGTTCCTCCAGCGACGGCGCCCGACCGTCCCAGAACTGGGTTTGCATCAATGCGGCATTCATCGTGGTCGGCGCACTGCGCTTGCCGAGATGATCGCCGATGCCTTCCGACACACTGCGATGGTCGGTAAAGCCCCGGCTGACATCGTGGCAGGTGGCGCACGCCAACGTGCCGTCTTTCGACAGACGCGTATCGAAATACAGCTTGCGGCCCAGCGCGATGCGGTCCGCCGTCAATTCGTTATCTGCGGGATTATAGATGGACGCCCAGGCAACCGGGTCGATGCCCGGCGGGGGCGAGGTCACGCTCGGGATCAGCTGGGCCAGGCGCTGCTCCTGCTCTTGGATGGGCATTGCGCCGTGCGGTGCAGTGGTGGCGGCAGCGCGCAGCGCCCAACTGGCGGCCACCGCGCCCCCGAACAGCAAGATCTTGAAGGACGACCGTACGCAGTCTGATTTGCCCATACTCCCCTCCGTCATTCGTCGCAAACCCGAAAATTACACGGCGAATCAAACTGTTCCCAATTGAATGTTTGAATGACGGCGATAGTGCCTGGCTATGGCGAAGCGCACAGACGGCGCAGGTCAGATTGCTGACGCATGGAATAAATCCACCGGGCTCGAAGTCTTCATCGTGTGCGAGACGAATCGATGTACGTCACGCTCGCCCGCTGTTTACGCAAACACAATGGAGAATATAACTATGCTGCGATTCTGGACTTCGCTCGCACTCATGTGCGCCAGCCCACTCTTATACGGCGCCTCTTCGTACGCCGATTCTGCAACGGCGTCGATCGATGAAGTAACACAATGGAACAAGACGCTTCTAGGGATTGTCCGCACCCCGGGAGCGCAACCGGCGACCATACATCCAACACGAAGTTTCGCGATCGTGCATGCTGCGATTTATGACGCAGTGAACGCGATCGATGCCGGTCACAAGCCTTACCTCGTGCACGTTACACATGTGTCGCCGCACGCCTCGCAGGAGGCCGCGGCTGCGGCCGCGGCTCATGAGACTCTCACCGTGCTATATCCCGCCTTTCAGGCCACACTGGATCAGCAATATGAGCAATCGCTGGCCCAAATCACCGACGGCGCAGACAAATCCGCGGGAATTGACGTCGGAAGAGCGGTCGCACTGGCCACTCTCGCTCTGCGCAATGACGATGGGTCCGCCGCGCAGCCGACTCCTTATGTCTTTGGTAACGCCCCCGGGGATTACCAATCCACACCTCCCAATTTCCCAGCGCAGCCGGTGTTCACGCATTGGTCTCGGGTCACACCTTTTGCCCTCGAGCGCGCCAGCCAGTTCCGGCTAGGACCGCCTCCAGCACTTACCAGCGCGGAGTACACCGCCGACTTCGACGAAGTGAAGGCTCTGGGCATCGCCAACAGCACCGCGGCCACGGCGGACCAAGCGCTTATCGGCCGCTTCTGGAACGGCGCGATTCAGAACTACTGGAACGAGATCGCTCAAACGGCGGTTCACACCCATCACTTGACGACCGCGCAGAGCGCTCGGGTGTTCGCGCTGCTCAATCTCACCCTTGCAGACGAGGTGATCGCCTTTTACGACTCGAAGTACACGTATAACTTCTGGCGTCCCGTGACTGCGATTCGGGCGGCCGCCACGGATGACAACCCCGATACGGAGGCGGATCCGACCTGGCTTCCACAACCAGGCAAAACCGCCGCCGACCCATCGTATCCGGGCGCGCACGCGTCGATCAGCGCCGGTGGCGCGTTCGTGCTGCGGAAGTTGTTCGGAAACAAGCCATTCCAAGTGAACGTGACTTCAGAAGTGCTCCCCGGAGTTGTCCGTTCCTTCGACGGCTTCGCGGCCATTGAGAAGGAGGCAAGCCTGAGCCGGATCTATGCGGGCCAGCACTTTCGCTCAGATGAAAATGCCGGTGAGAGATTGGGCAGCGCAGTCGCTGACTTTGTCGTCGACAACTTCCTAACGCGAGTCCGACTAGATGAAAGCGAAGCGGAAAGTGTGGTCGGCGTCAATTGATGGGTCCATCGCAGCCGCGCGGTGGCGCGGCTGCGGCCGACCATGGTGAATTGTCTTGGAGATCTGATGGTGGTTTGTGACCGCCCTGATGACAGTACGCGTTCATAAGCCCATCACCTCCCGATAATATTGATACATGCCGCGAATGGCGCTTTCGGTCGCCATGTGGCCTTCCTCTGTATTTTCCCGGCCCCCGCTTCCCATCTTCAGGACCGCTTCGCCGTTCTCTTCAAACGTGTCGATCCCGTTCTGAGCCATCACCACAATCTCACTGTCGTCCACCGACACGAGACCCGCGGGGCCAAACAGGTTTCCATGACGGATTCGTCTCTGCCGCATCGTCTCGTCGTCATTCTCGAATCCGAAGTGAGTCCACATGAGCTCAAACCCTTCAGGACCCTTTGGAACGATATGTCTGATCTGAAGCGAATTGATCTGTTGAAGAATGAACACGCTCGGAAAAACAGAGCAGGTTCCTACCGTCTCGGCGCCTTTCAGCTCCTTGACCGCCTCGATCAGGCGTCTGTCCGCCAGCTGCATCGATCCGACGGCGGAAACAAAACGCTCGATGTCTCCTCCCTCGCTCTGTACGGCGGGATCATGGGCCGGTGCGGACATGAGGCTGCCGTTCCTCCCGGTTTCGTCCATGCGCAGTTCGCTGTTTTGATCCGGACGGAACAATCCGAATGTGGGCAGGAAAACGTGCAAAAGCGCCCCATGATAGGGGTCTCTGAAATTCTCCATCAACAGCTTCCAATTCGCGGGAATGAACTGGCGGCTATATCCGACCACCCTTAAGGGGCGCCCGTCGACGATACGCTCGAATGAGTCCCACAGATTCTCGCCCAGATAATCCCGGAACGGCGGCGTTGAGTCGCTGAAGCTCGCCCAGATGATCCCGTTGACGATCTCGACCTTCAGCCGGGTGAGCCCGTGATCGCTACGCGAGAAATCCGCCGACATGCCGCCCTTGCCTTTGATGCCGCGCCGAAACGGAACCCCTCGCAACGTTCCGTCCAAAGCGTAGGACCATTGGTGATAGGGACAGGTGATGCCCTTCACCTTGCCCGACCGCGCTTGGCAAATGGTGACGCCGCGATGCTGGCAGCGGTTTTCGAGAACGGAAATCTTGTCTTCAGCGCTGCGAATCACAATGACTGAGCGCTCTCCAAGCGTCGTCGTGCGATAGCTGCCGACGGTCGGGACTTCCGCCTCCAATCCCGCATAGAGCCAATGCTCCCCATACCAGATGCGATCAAGCTCTGTCTGGTAGATGTCCCCGTCCGTGTAGATCCAGTAGGGAATCCTCGTCTCGTCATTTCCCGGCCAGCGTCTGACAGCGACATTCATTACACATCCTCCGGTTCCATTTCCCGAGTATAGGCACCGCAGTAAATGCGCCCCCCCTCAAAAGTGTGGAGGAGTCTGCGCGCGACACGTGCTACTAATGCTCAGATGTTCAGCCTCAACCAGCGGATAGCACTCGTCTCGGGCAGCGCCCGCGGAATCGGACGCGAGACGGCCCGTACACTGGCGCGTCAGGGCGCCACGGTCTTCGCCGCCGATATTCTCGAGGAGGAGCTCAACGACCTTGCGGCGCGCAGCCGCGAGGAGAATCTCCCGATCCGCTGCGTCCGGCTGGACGTCACCTCGCCGGACGACTGGGCCAGGGTGGCGGATCAGGTCGGGAGTGCGTTCGAGCGGCTGGACATCCTGGTCAACAATGCCGGCATGATGGATTCACGCTCCTTCTTCGACACCGAGCTCGAGGATTTCCGCAAGACGATGCGCGTGAACATGGAGGGCATGTTCATTGGCGCCAAGGCGATGCTGCCGCTGTTGCGCCGGGGCGGCCAAGCCAACCCGGCCGGCGCGTCGATGATCAACATCTGTTCCACCTATGGGGAAATTGCCGGCCCCTGGAACGTCGCCTACTGCGCCTCCAAGGGGGCGGTGCGGATGTTCACCAAGGCGCTCGCCGTGGACCTGGCCCAGGCCAAAACCAACATTCGCGTGAATACCATCCAACCCGGCGCCATCAACACCACGATGCTCAAGGGCAGCGTGGGGGTGTTCATCGAGGCCGGCGTGCTGGCCAATGTTCAGGCGCTCGACCAGATGCTCGAAAATATGACCCCGCTGGGCAGGATGGGTCAACCGGACGATATCGCCGGCGTGGTCGCCTTCCTGGCCTCGGACGCCGCCAAATTCATGACCGGCGCGGTGCTTACCGCCGATGGCGGGTTCTCCATCATCTGAGCCTGGAAGGAAATCCGAGCCTGGAAGGAACTACCAAGGAACTACCATGAGTGATCTGGCATCCCTCGTCCGCCTTGAAGATCCGAATTTCTACCTGGAGGATCCCTACCCCGTTTTGCAGAGACTGCGGCGAGAAGATCCGGTCTTCCATTATGAGCCGCTGGACATGTGGGTGATGTCGAAATACGAGGACATTCGCCATGTCGGCCGCACGCCGGAGATCTTCTCGAATCACGACGGCATTTTTCTGAATGATTTTCGGTATGGCGACGTCACCAAGACCTTCTTCCCCGCCAACTCGGAAAATCTGGGCCTGCTCGGCCCGCCGCGGCACAAGGAGATCCGCAAGATCGTTGGGGCTGCCTTTACGCCACAGATCCTGTCGGAAATGCGCCAGGTTATCCGCAAAATGTGCGGCGATATGCTCACGCCGATCGAGGCCGGCGAGACGGTCAATTGGTCGCGGCAAATCGCTGAACCGTTGCCGCTCATGGTGATAGCGCTCCTCATGGGGGTGCCGGTGGATCAATACGACACATTGAAGTTCTTCAGTGACGAGGTCATCAAGATCGGCGCGGACACCACCCAGGAAGAAATCGCTGCGATTGTCGCCCGGATCGCGCCGATGGAACAGTTCTTTGAGAGGTACCTTGCCGAACGCGACCGCAACCCCTCACGCGATCTGCTGACCGTGCTTCAACAGGCACGCAGGGATGGGCTGATCAGCAGCGAGACGGTGCATATGCTCCTTTCCGCGGTCCTGACCGCCGGAAACGAGACGACGCGCAATACGATCAATGGCGCCATCATCCTGCTTTCGGAATATCCGGACCAAATGAAGCTGCTTGCCACACAGCCGACGCTCGTGAAGACGGCCACGGAAGAATTTCTGCGCTACTTGAGTCCGGTTCGTGGATTCGGGCGCACCGTCCTCAAGGATGTCGAGGTCAGGGGCCGAAAGATCTCGACCGGCCAGCGCGTATTCAATTTCTTCATGTCCGGCAACCGTGACGATGACATATTCGAGGCAGCGGAACTGTTTGACCTGGCTCGGCCGCGCGACAAAGGAAACCTCGGCTTCGGCTTCGGAGAGCACTTCTGCATCGGAGCTGCCCTGGCCCGCATGGAGATCTGTGTTTTGTTCGAAGAGCTCATGCCCCGGTTCTCGGAAGTGAAACTCGTCGGCTCCCCGGTCCGCGACAAGCAACTGTTGGTCAATTCCTGGGAGGATGTACGGGTCGTCTTCTCCTGACCGTCCGACTCCGGGGGTTCAATCGCGCGAGCTTTAAGCAAATTCCCTTCTCAGCAAAGGCATCACTTTGCCTGCGAACAAGTCCAAGAATCGCGCTTGATCGGGACCTGGCGCGTGAAACACCAGATGATTGAAGCCGAGCTTCACGTACGGCCGGATTCCGTCGCACGCTCCACCGGCAAAGCATCGGCCAAGCGTTCCATCTCGAGCGGATCCTCGACATTGACTTTCTCATCTGGCTTCAGCGCCAGTGCTCCCCAGAATCGCGTGTCGTTGCGCGCACGATCGAGGTCGGTGTCGAACGATACCTTCATTTCAATCAAGCGGTCGATCGAGTCGAGCGGCTTGCCGGCCTTCTCCAAGCCTTGATTGACATTCGGCAACAAGGTATCGCTGTACAGTTCCGGCTGCTTGCCGCTGGTACATATGAAGCCCTCCGCATTCTGGCCCGCGAATTTCGCCATGAACGGACCGGCTCCCGCCACGTAGATGGGTACGGATTTTTCCGGGCGGTCGTAAATCGTCGCATTTTCGGTCTTGTAGAATTGCCCCTGAAATGTCAGCCGCTCACCGCTCCAGAGCTTCTTGATAAGATCGAAGGCTTCCTTGAAACGCGCGGTGCGCTCCTTTTGATCTGGCCAAGCAAGGCCGCTGCTCGGCACCTCGTTCAAGGATTCTCCCGTGCCGATACCTAAGGCGACTCTTCCCGGGAAGAGTGAGCCCAAGGTCGCGAACGCCTGGGCAACGATCGAGGGGTGATAGCGAAAGGTGGGAGTCAGCACGCTTGTGCCCATCAAGACTCGTTCGGTCGAGGCGCCCAAGGCCCCCAACCAAGCTAACGAGAACGGCGCCTGACCGCCGGTATGCCGCCACGGCTGGAAGTGATCACTCACCCAGACCGAATCCATGCCGACTTTCTCCGCCATGACTGCATAGCGCAGCAGTTCCTTCGCGCCGAACTGCTCAGCGGACGCCTTGTAACCAATCCTAAACACGTGACTCCCCGGGGAAACAGATCGAGTGTACGGAAATCTTGTCGTGCATCTCACGCTCCTTACGGCCGGCCCCGGCGGTCTGTGGTCCTGCAATGTCGGTTCGTGTCTCACGCCGGCGCCCACTGCAGCAGGCGGCAGGGATTTGAGACACTCCCAAAAACACTGGGGGTAGCCACAATCAGGCCATGCCAGCTACTCCGCGCAATTTTCGGCCGAGGTGAACGGAATCGCGGCGTGTGCCCATGGGCTTACGCTTACGTCCTACCAGGTCGAATGTCCGGGCTTATCCGACGCACATTCGGGGTGGACGCCGGCCTTCCGGTAGGGATAGGCCAGTTCCTGATTGCACGCCGAACACCGCGGTATGGGCGCGCTCGGCCCGCGCTCTGCCAACAATTTATCTCTCGCCATCACCTTCTCAACCGTCGTGGCGCCGATGCATGCGGCAACCGGAAGCACCACGCTCCGCTGTCCGGCAGCCAGGGCCGCCGTCTTCACATCCTTGGAGAAAAGTTCGTAATTGGCCAGCGTGCCCGCCAAGGTGTGGCCAGCCCGTGCGCGATCGATCCGTCCCCAGGTGCGCATCGCACGCGAGTCGCCCGCACTGACGCCGACGAATTCCGTCACGGCATCCTCGGAAATGCCGTAGGCATCGGCGAGTTGCATGGCCTCAAGCTGCAGGATGTGGCCGCCGAGACTGAGCAGGTTGTTGACAAGCTTGCCGGCACTGCCGGCGCCGATCGGGCCGATATGGAACATGTTTTTGCCGAAGGATTTGAGCACTGGCCAAACCCGCTTCACCGGCGCTTCGTCGCCGCCGATCATCACGGTGATAGTGCCGCGCGAGGCCTTTTCAGCCCCGCCGGAGACAGGCGCATCGATCAGATCCAAGCCAACCGCCTCGGCCTGCGCCTTGAGCGCAATGACGGTGTTGGGCAGGACCGTGGCGCTGACGATGATCGTGTGAATTTTACCCGGATAGCGCAACAATTCGTCGACCACTAGATTGACCTGCTTGTCGTCTATAACGACAAGGATGACGACGTCGCACTGATCGGCGACTGACTTCAGCGAGTCGGCGCTCCGTGCCCCCAAGACAACCATTTTCGCGACCGCCTCGGGCCGCAGATCGCAGGCAACCAACGGATAGGTGCGCAAGATCGAGGTGGCGATGGCGGCGCCCATATCGCCCAGCCCAACAACTCCTACGATAGTATTGTCCGGCAAGGCTGGTGCCGATGGTCTTTTGGTCATTCGTTCCTCCATGCAAAATATGTCAGATGGGACGATTTATGAGACGAGATTCGGCGGAGCCTCTGGCGAGGCGACGACACCAAAGAGCGGTGACTGCCGTCCATGAGATTGGGCGGTCGGGGCCGGCGCGTGTCAGACCACGGAGGGGTGGAACGGCTCACGCAGACCACGCTGCTCCAAGATCGGCAGCACCGTTTCACTGAATTTCTTCAAGCCATTCTCGAAATCAAACCAAGACAAAAGGATGCCATCGACGCCAAAATCGCTCAACGTCTCCAGCTGGTCCGCAATATCGGTAGCGGTCCCGACGATAGGACTGCCGCCCGTGGTAACAACGATACGCGCGAACTGCGTCGCCCGGTCGTCTAAGGTACGGGACTCCTTGGCCATTCCCGCCACCCATGCATCTACGGCAGGTGTGTCCTCATATTGGACGGCGAAATAGTTGAGAAATTCTTCCGCCTTTTGCTTCGTGTCGCCCTGTACGATTGTTCCCAACGTCCAAATCCCCACCTCGCGGCCGAACTCTTCGCGCGCCAGTTTCTTGTAACTCTCGATCGCTTCCTTTCCAAGGCCGGCAGTAACGAAGCAGCAATCGGCATGTTGACACGCGAAACGCTGACCGCGTCCCGAGACGCCCGCATTCATGATGACCGGGCGCGGCTGCTGGATCGGCTGCGGCCTTGACATCGCCCGTTTGAGCGTTAGGAACTTGCCCTCGAAGTCGAACTCCTCCTTCGCGGACCAAAGCCTCTCGATCACGCCCAACCATTCTTCGAGATAGTCATAGCGCGCATCATGGTCCGCCAGCGGCTGCCCGAACATCTCGAACTCGGACCTATTCCAGCCACCGACAATATTCAGCCCAAAGCGGCCACCCGACATGTGGTCTATCGTCGCCGCCTGCTTCGCGACGACAAGGGGGTGGACCGTCGGCGCATGGCACGTCGGCAAAACGGTGCAATAATTGGTCGCCATGGCGATGCCCGCGGCCCAGGTAAAGGGATCCAGCACAATCCCGCCCCGATGATCGATCGGCATCTGTCCGCCCACCGATTTCCAGCGCGCCAAGCCGAGAAGCGCCTCGAAACCTGCGCTATCCGCGACCTTGGCGGCACGCAACGAATTCTTCCATGTGGGACGATAGCCATCCGGTGCCAACGTGTGGATGCCGCCGATCGTGTTGGTGGCGAAGGTGCCCAGCTTCAGTTTGTTGTTACTAAAGACAGCGTTCCGGCGTTGGCTCTCGGTAACCATCACGTTTCTCCTGTATTGTCGGTGTTGTTACTTCTCGCATTTGTGCTGCCGAGTTCCGCCAATATCCTTACGCCGCAACTTTTCCGGGCACCCACGCTCCCGGGTCTTTGGCAATGTCGCAATGATAGTCCGAGACCCATTTCAACATCCGCCGCTCCGGCTCGATTCCGTCCTGGGGCATGGGATGGCCACCGGCAACCGCATAGCCGACCGGGAGGAAGCGCTGCCCTCCCATGACGGCCGCCAAATCGCGCAACTCGAGTCGAAGAGAATCCGGATAGATGCCGACCGTTTGGGTGGCGGCGGTAAAATAGCGAAGCGATTCTCGTATATCGTCAACTGGAACGATATTGCCGACCCTTCCGCACAGTAGCTGAACGAAGTCAACTTGTTCACCAAGTTGCGAGACGATAACGGCGCCAGATTTACCAATCTTCTGCCGATCGGCATAGACTTTATAATAGTCTTTAAGAGGCAGAATTCCTTGGATTTCAGACAATAATCTATTGTCAAAATTCACGGCGCTGCCTGAGACTTCCTTCGGCAGTGCTTGCAGCGCGTCGAAGACGGCTTGCCCGAATCGATTTGCTTTGGCGACTCCCGCCGCGTCGGTTCCCGATTCCAGAAACACGACCCTGGCGTTCGAGCAGGCTTCCTGATCCCAGCCCCCGATATCGGTGGCGACGCGCATTGCGACGTCCCGCATCGTCTCATCGTCCTGAAACGCTTCCTTACCGATGAGCGTCGTACTGCTTTTCGGATCGAGCGTGATGAGATCAATGCCTGGTCCGATATATTTACCAATATGCTTAATGGACGCGTAACCGCCCCAGGCGCAGATCTTCTCAATATTGGCGGACAGATAGATCTGAGATTCGACACGCTCGTCACCGCCCTTCCAATAGGCGACGGAGAAGTGTTTTGTAATGGGGTGGTTCGGCGCCATTTTGATCGCTTCACGGGCGATCGCAGCCGCCGTGAGCGGATCGTTTGACGGAAGTTTCACGATCGTATCGCTGCGGGTAATGGCGGAACGCATGTAAGTCAGTCCCGCCACGATGGGAATGTTACCGGCGATGACATGAACCCCTCGAGCGCCCATGGCCCGGACACTCGCCATGCTGCCATTGTCGAGCGTGGTGGGGACCCATCCTTCAAGGTACTTCGATCCAATCTGCGTCTCGACCATTTGCCGCAGTTTTTCACGCGTGAAGCCCCTGAAGCAGTGACGATAGATATTTTCCAGGACAGGGCGGGAAAGGTTCGAGAAATGGCAGCTAACCTCGAACGCCTCGCGTAAGCCGGCATTTTTATCGAAGTTCAGTCGGTTGCCGAGCTCCTCCAGATAAGAATAAATATCTTCGAGAGATATGCTGTAGAGATCCAGCAACGACGCCGGGTCGTTGTTGACCAGTTTCCGGATGTATTTCGAGACGTCCGGTGTGACAAAGCCGCTTCCGGAGCCCGCTCTGTTGCCGAATTCCAGCTCATAATCCTCGATGATTTCGCCTCTGATGATGAGAGGAACTTTAAAAGTGTCCATGTCCGCACCTATCAATTATGGTTTTCAGCATGACGCGTATACTGAAGAGCTTCTCTTCAGAGCCCCAGGAGCTGTTGAAGTGAGGCGTCGGTATTGTCGATGGTCGCGGCGCAGGTGATTTTGTCGTCGCCCGTTATTGCTTCGCTATAGCGGGTGATATCACGGTGGATATGTGCACCCTTCCGGCCACAGGGGCATTCCCTGTCCCATTCGACCGTTACTTTATCGCCGGAAATTATGCCGCCCCAATATGTGCTTGGCAGAAGATCCATACAGGCGAATCGACCGGTCTGCGTGCCAGTCCGCGGAAGTAACGCGCCTGTCTGAGGGTCAAGGAGATAAACGATGAACACAGGAGGAATATGGTAGTAACCCTCCTTGCACATCTTCATCATTCCCGTTGTTTCGGTCATGCCATAAAGAACAAGGGTGTCTTTGATGCCGGTAAAGGCAATGATTTGCTCAAGCCAGTCGGCCGGCAGGCCCGTACCTTTGCCGCCGCCGCCGGTTGTCATCAGACTGGTTGAATCGAAGACATCGTGTAGGCCACGGCTAGCCCCATATCGCGCCGCGTCCAGATAAGTGGTTGCTAGCCCGCAAATAAACACGCCTTTTCCGCGCAGTTCGCCGAGAATCGACTCAAAAAATTTCCCAACTTCCTGCGGACCTCTTTCCTGGTCCGCGATGTATCGCTTGAGAGCGGCCCGCATGCCTTCGGTCAGGGTCAGACTAGAAAGCTCACCCTTCGCTTGAGCCATGCGGACGCGGCCGGAAAGCGCCTGCAAGTCCGCGCTGAGGTTTTCTCCGGTCATCGTATAGGTTTGCTCGGGCGTTGGGCTGACGTATTTTGCCAGGAATACGTTAAGCCGCTGGGTCGCGAACCGGCCAGTTTTCGGCGCCGCACTGATTGCGGGCCGCCGCACCCCGTCGAAACCGAGTTTTATTCCCGGCTCGTTGCCGAAGCCTTGGAGGAGTTTAATGAAATGGTAACCCCATAGGTCGGATTCCGTGGTGGTCCGCGGATAGAAGGAAAGTTTGCCAGTCGTTCCCGAGGTATGGAACGGCAGGAGCGGCGTGGATCGCTCCAGAACGCCGAGCCAATCATCGATGCCTTCGCATTTGCTGGCGTCGACCCCAGATAAATCGATGCTCGTCACACTGCTCAGCCAGCGCGTCAAGTGATCGAAGCGGCTCCGCTCAATGAGCGAGGCCGGATATGCTTTGTACGTGGTGTGCGGGAAAAGCAAAGGTACGACGTCATCAAGCGTCTTAATGCCGGTCACCCCGGCTTCTTCCATTTGATTTCCAAGAGCGCTCACCAACGGCGCCAACTTCTCCAGACGTTGCTTCACAGCCTTAAGCTGAAATGCTTCGACTGCCGGGCGGTCCATTCCAAAGAGCTCATCCCAACTTTTAAATACAGTCAGGGAGATTTCATCCATGGCCGGATCCAGTTGCGCAGCTGTGGCGGCGTCCATCAAACCCATCGTTTCGCACTCCCTAACAAATGCGCGCGAGATCGAGACGAAAAAAAGAGGATGAGTGTCTAAGTTGAGATCCTCTCCTTTCGAGGTGAGAGCGACCATACGACTGAATTTGAAAGCTGTACAATTGATTATCGATATGATGCATTATCTGTCGTATGAATTTATGTTCGCTCGACCTCTATCGTCTCGCACCCATGTCTGTCGTGCCGTTGTTCGGTTCGGCCTCAGAGCATGGCGCCGCCATCGACAAAGAATTCGGTGCCGTTTACGTAGCTCGAAGCATCGGACGCCAAGAATAAAGCGGCCTGAGCCAACTCTATCGGCTGGCCGATACGTCCCAGGGGAACCATCGGTTCGTAATGGGCAAGAATCTCTGGCGTATTGGTAGACGCAAGCATCGGCGTCGCGACCATGCCCGGGATCAAAATATTGACCCGGATGCCGACACGGCCCAGTTCCGCCGCGGCGCAGCCACTGACGCCCCGAACCGCGAATTTGCTCGTCGTATATGGGACGGTACCCGGCTGAAACCGGATGGCGTTGCCGGATGAGACATTGATGATGGACCCTTTGCCCGAGGCCCTAAGCGCCTCGTAGGCCGCCTTCATGCCAAGCAACGGCCCTATCGCATTGATACGGAAGCTCCGCTCCATATCCGCGACAGTCGTTTCCATCATGGGCTTGACGTGGCGAATGGCCGCGTTGTTGAGCAGCACGTCGAGGCGGCCAAAATGTGACAGCGCCGCGTCGACAATTTTCGACCATCCCGCCTCGTCCGTCACATCGTGAACCCGGAAAATAGCGGCGCTGCCGAGTTCGGCAGCAATAGCAGCGCCAGATTCCTGAAGATCCGTCATGACGACCTTCGCACCCTCGGCGACGAAAAGGCGCGCCGCCGCTTCGCCTATGCCGCTGGCCGCACCGGTGATAATCGCGACTTTTCCCTGTAACTGTTGTCCCATGGGGTTCCTCCATTTCTGCGGCAGCTCGAACTTTGTCGATAGACCGCGCCAAGTATTTTGTAGCGTCCCGTTTGCACCGCTCTATTGCTTCGGCATGCACTCCGGATGATATCCAGCCTTCCGATAGGCATAGGCAAGTTCCAAGGTACAGACGGGGCACCGCTGCGTCTCTCCGGTCGTCCCCCGTTCCTCCAGAAGCTTATCTCTCGCCTGCGCCTTCTCTTTAATCATCGAGCTCATCGCGGCCACAATCGGAAGGGTGACGCCGCGCTGCCCTGCGGCCTTGGCGGCAAGTTTCATGTCCTTGGCGAAGATGTCGTACATGGCCGGCGTGCCCGCGAGCGTGTGGCTGCGGCGCATCCTGTCATACCGACCCCAGGTTCGAACCACACGCGAATCGGCCGTGGTGTGCGGCAGGAACTCGGTCACCGAATCCTCGGTGATGCCGTAAGTATCCCCAAGCTGCATGGCTTCGAGCAGCAACATATTGGTACCGACGCTCATCATGTTGGTAATCAGTTTGCCGGTGCTGCCCGCTCCCGCCGGGCCGATATGGAATATATCCTTGCCGAAGGCCTGAAGGATCGACCAACATTTCTTCACGGCGCGCTGCTCCCCGCCGACCAAGATCGTAATGATTCCGCTCTCGGCTTTTTCCGCGCCACCCGACACGGGCGCGTCGACGATATCGAGACCGATTTTTCGTGCTTGCGCCTCAAGTGCGACCACCGTGCTCGGCAGGATCGTGCTGCTGATGATGATCGTTTGCAGCCGTCCCGGATGTTTGAGAAATTCGCCGACGACCTGATTGACCTGATCATCGGTGACCACCACCACAATCGCAACCTGGCATTGATCGGCCAGCGCCTCGAGGGAAGCTGCGCTCCGCGCACCCTTGGCGACGATCTTATCGACCGCCTCCTGGCGCAGATCATTTGCGACCAGCGGATAGTGCCGCAAAACAGCAGCGGCAATGCCGGCGCCCATATCTCCTATGCCGACGAGGCCGACAATTATGTCGCCAATCCGCTTTTCAGACGTTTGACGACTGGCTTGTGCAGTTTCGTCCAATGGACATCTCCTCTTTCAACGCTATGGAATTCGTAAATCACCAAGCCTGTCTCAGCAGCTGCGTAATTTCCGTGATTGACTCGATCGGGCGTGGGTTGGAGGACATCAACGGGTCGTGGAGAGCGGCCGTTGCGACGGACTCGAGCACGGATTCGGGCACGCCCGCGTCGCGTAGCCGGCCGGGTAACCCTAGATGCGATACCAGCCCTTCGACGATGTCCGCCAGCGGTTTGGCGGCATCCCCGATTGAGGAACCGATCACCGCCTGCCTGTCCGCGTTTACTGAAGCATTGTAACGCAGCACATGCGGAAGCATGACACAGGAGGTCTCGCCATGAGGCATCCCTGCAGTGCCGCCCAGGGCGTGGCCAAGACCGTGGCTGGCGCCGGCCTTGACGCTGGTTTTGGTTCCGGCCGCGAGCCCGATGATCGACAGCCAGGCCCCTTTCATACAGTCCAAACGGGCCTGCATATCGTCCGGGTCATCGAACACTTTGTGCAAGGAAACGATAAGAAGCCTTGCGGCATGTAGCGAATACGCATCGGAAATCGGTGTCGTGGAAGTGGAGCACCAAGTCTCCACCGCATGGTCCAACGCCCTGATCCCAGACGAAAACCACAGTCTGGGAGGTGTCGCTCTGGTCATTTCCGGATCGAGGATCACGATATCCGGGCCTAATCCGGGATAGATAAACACTTGTTTTACCGGCCCACGTTCGTCGGTGATGCCCGCGCCGGAGGTGAATTCTCCTGCCGCGAGTGTCGCCGGAACAGCAATGAAGGGAAGCGTTGGTTGGAGCGTCGGATCCGGTTCGCTGCCCTCGGATTTGCCGTGTGGCCTGAGGCGGTCTATCCCGGCGACATCCGTTATGCCATTTGCCAGACATAGCCGCGCAGCCTTGACGGAGTCACAGACCGATCCGCCGCCGATCGTCACGACGCCGTCTGCACCTTCCAGCGCCTTCACCACCCGAATAACGCCTTCGCGCGGAGAATGGGGACGGATGCCGGCTACCGTCGAGTGGAACCTCGACCCTAGAATTTTGCATAGAGATTCCGCCAGTCCGCCCGGTCCCGCAAGGCTGTTGGTCGTCACCACGGCCACGCGTCGTACCGAGAGACGCTGCACGGCGTCGATCAGTGCGTGCGCGATGGGTATCCCAAACGCCACGGTATGTTGTGGTATTGGCAGCGACCAACCGATATTCCGCAGACCACTCATCGTCAAAGATCCCTTAGTTGTCAGTCATGGACTTTATCTTTGCGCGTCATGCGTCTCGTGATTGCGGTTGATGTGCTGGTTCTTGGCCCTATCCGGCGACAATGCGGTCCGCGTATAGTTTGGCAATCTCCGCTTCCGAATAGCCGAGTTCCGCGAGGACGTCCCGGCTATGCTGGCCGAGATTTGCGGTGTCGCCTCGGGGGCAGGTTGCAGAACGCGAAAACGAGAACAGTCTGCCGATCTGCAAAATCTCGCCGTAGCGCTGGTGTTGTGTCGCCAGCACCGTACCGCTCTCGCGCAATTGCCGATCGCGGAGGATGATTTCCTTCGCGTTCTCGCGGCATGGAACGGCCCAAACCTCGGCCGTCCGGAGCAGGGCGAGAGCCGATTCAGCGTCATGCCTGGCGACGGCTTGGCCGATGATCTCAGACTCGGTTGTTCCCCATTCCCGGCGCCGCTTGATGATCTTCTTGTCCAGCCCAAGCGCGACGAGAAGTTTTTCCGCCATTTCTTCGCTCCTGGCGGCGACCGCGATCCAACCGTCCTGCGCCTTATAAAGCTGTTCCGCCGGATGAAGGCCCGTTTGCGCGTGATTCAGTTTCGGCAACGGAAAGAAGCTGCCATCCGCCGCCTGAACGACTTCCGACAAGAGAAACAGGGCGCTATCGAGTAGGCTGGTCTGAATCATCGCGCCGTCACCGGTTTGTTCCTTGCGGAACTGCGCCGCCAAAGCGGAAAGCGCCCCAATCATGCCGGCGGCGAAATCGATGGCCGCTACGATATAGCAGGTAAACTCACCGCTTTTCCCAGCGGCGTGTTCCTCGTGTCCGCACAATGCCTGCAACGGAAAGTCTATTCCCGCTCTCTGGGATTTTGGTCCCGATGCGCCGTAACCGGAATTTTCCAGCACGATCAGCGAAGGGTTCGTACGGAGTAGCGCTTCCGTATCGATACCCAGTCTCTTGGTGACACCGGGGCGGAAATTGTGAAATACCATATCGGCCCGGGCAGCCAATTTGTGCGCGATTTCGAGGCCCTCTGGCTTTTTCAAGTCGATGGCGAGATTTCGCTTGCCGCGGCTGGACGTCGAGTAGGGCCGATAGAAACTACGGACCGGATCACCACTCAAAGCCTCGACTTTAATGACGTCGGCGCCAACATCGTTGAGGATCATCGAGGCGTGAGGGCCGGCCGCAAAGGTCCCGAAATCGACGATGCGAAGACTTTTGAGGGGCGGTGCGTCATCCGTGGTCTTGTGGGGACGACGAGGTTCCGAGACGTTGTTGGCGGAAATCCTATAAGGTAATCCGACGCGGCGCACGCCATCCGCCTCGCGCCAAATCGTTCCGTTGTGGGCGACCTGACTGTCATCCCAGGCCTCCCCCGGCCGATTGACCGGTTCGGCGGCGAGTCCGAACGACCACATTTTATCGAGCAGGTCCGCGCGGTTCCACTTGATAACGTAACTTTGCAGCAGATCGACGTCGCCGTAGAAATTCTTTGCGCCTTTCGCCAGGGATGGCTGACCGCCATACGGGTCGGAGGCGGATTCATCCTCAATGCCGAGAATGTTGTAGACATGCGTCCGCGCATTCGCGGTCACGAGCGCGAAATGCAGGTACTTGCCGTCCTTGCACCGGAAGATCAACGAACGCGCGCCTTTCGGTGTGTACAGGTCCATCGAGACATCGCTGCGTTCGGACAGAAACCAGGGATGCCCGAGCCAGCTCATCGTGCCTTCGATCAGCGAGGTGTACACGACCTGCCCCTTGCCGGTGCGTTCCCGGTTGATAAGGGCCGCCCACATCCCCACCATACCTTGCAGCGCCGCGCCATAGGATGGTGCCGGCATCGCAAAGACCATCGGGCGATCCGCATACTGTTCGTGTACCAGTCCCGAATAGGCCTGGGCGAACAAATCGACTGACGGCGCGCCAGCCTCGGGTGTGCCATGGACGTAGCCGCCGATAGAGAAAATTACCAGCCGTGGGTACGACCGGGCGAGTTCCTCGGCCGCCACCTTCCAATCAATGCCAGGAAAATCCTCGCCGCCGATCAGGCAGACATCCGCGGCCGCCAACGCTTCCGCCGCCGCCGCGATAGCCCCGGCGATCGTCTCCGATTTTGATATTTCCGCGCCGCGACGCCAGACGGCGTAAGCCGGATAGAACTCGTGGAAGGGGTCTCCCGCCGCCGGCTCGAACCGCTGAATACGCGCGCCCATGTCCGCAAGCATTCGAATCACCAATGCCGCGGGCAGGCCGAGGCCGAAATCCACCACCGAGAGGGCGCCGACCAATTTGCCATCCATACCCATATCTTCCATTGTCATCCGCGGTCCGCCCTGGGTGTATTTTTTGGATCTATCCGGTCAGGGCGGACATGAGGCCGCCATCGACAAGCAGATCGACCCCGGTGATGAAGGCGGCCTTGTCGGACAGCAGGAAATCGGTGATGTCGGCGATCTCGAGCATGGTGCCTTCGCGTGCCATGGGCGTCTGTTTCAGCAAATCATACTTTACCGGCTGGTGCTGGAATTCGAAGGCTCCCATCGGCGTCGCAATCAGGCCCGGAGACAAAGAGAGGATCCGGAGTCCCTTTCGTCCCCAAGCCGGCGCCAGGCGCACGCACATCCGGTTAAGGGCGGTCTTGGAATATGCATAGGCCAGCTTCGAATTGGCCTCCGTGCCCAGCGTTGATTCGACCTGATCCAGAAAACCCGGCGCCAGCGGAGTCTCGAGAAGAGGACGCACCGCTTCGTCCAACGAACTTGAATAACCCGGCACGGACTTTGAGTAAGCGGCCATGGACGAGATGAAGACCGCTGCGCCGCCGGGCTGCGCATGGGGCAGCAAGGCCTCGGCGACGAGCGCCGGCCCAACGAGATTGACCGCGATGATCGTTCGAAAATCGGCCATGCTGGGCGACAGCCCCACGACATGCGCCAAGGTCTTCATGGGCCCGTGCTCGGCGACCGCGGCGGCGAGCTTGGCGACATCCCGGGCGTCGGCCACGTCGCAGGCGCAGCTCCGGACGTCATGGCCCTCCTCGCGCAGCGCCGCGACCTGTTTGTCCAAAGTGGCCTGCGTCCGGGTTGCGAGCAGCAGCCGGTGAGAATATCCAAGGCGCCGCGCGATCGCCATTCCCAGCCCGCCCGCTCCCACGACGACCGCAAGCGGCAAGTCCGCCCGTTCACTCGATCCGGCCTTATACATGAACGCGTCCTGTGTTATGCAGTAACCGAGAGTTTATAAAGCTCGATCACATTGTCGCGCACGATCTTCCGCACGGTGTCGTCGGGAATGCCTTCTGTATGGCGCTCGAGAAGATGCATGCTGTGCGGCCAGGTCGAATCATTGTGCGGAAAATCGCTGGCCCAGAGCAGGCGTTTCGGATTCATCAAATGCGCGGTTTTCATCGCGATCACATCGTCCTGGAATGTGAAATAGACGTTCTCCAGCAAATACTTGCTCGGCGGATTGTTGAGCGACGTGCTGTCGAGCATGTTGCGGAAGCGCTCCCAGGCGTGATCCATGCGGCTCGCATAGTGGGGCACCCAGCCCGCATCGGCCTCTACACAGATGAGCTTGAGCTTCGGCAGGCGTTCGAAGACCCCTCCCAGGACGAAGGTGTTGACGACCTCCTGATTGAGGCGGGTGATGTTCATGACATTGGCGAGATTGCCGCCGCGCGCCTTCTGCATGGCCGCATGGCCACCCGTCTTCGTGCGAGGCAGGACATGGAAGGACAAAGGCAGATTGAACTCGACCGCGGCCGCCCAGGCTTCGTCGTAGATCGGATCGTCGTAATCCGCCACACCGGGCTCTAAGGGCAGCATGACGCCGCGCAAGCCCTGCGCCTTGATCCGAGTGATGTCTTCGACGAGTTCCTGTGGCGAGGCGGCGGCCGATTGCCCGATGCCGAACAAGCGGTCCGGCACGGCGCTGCAATATTCTTCCAGCCACAGGTTATAGGCGCGGCAACAGGCCGACGCGAGCTCGATATCGGGTATGAAAAAGACCACCATCCCGATGCTGGGATAAATCACCTCCCCGGCAACGCCGTCGCGCTCCATATCCGCGATGCGCGCCTTCGGATCCCAGCCGCCGCGATGCAGCCTGTCGAAAGTGCGGGCCTGCTGGGCCTTGATCTCCGAGGGGGGAACGCCCGCCGCGGCCAAGCTGCCGATGCGGATGGGTTTCATGCCCTCGAGGATGAATTGCGCGCCTTTTTCCGGGTCGTCGACCAGATAGGGCGCACGGTCCCTGAATTTCTTGTCGAGACGCGGCGCATAGCAATCCGGCGGTTCGGTCACATGGGAATCGGCTGATACGGGACGCAATCTCCGAATTTCTGCTTCAAGCATTTCCTTCTCCATGTTTTCCGTTCCTTTACTTGTCACCGATCCGCGAGAGATCGGGATGAACAAAGGAGGATGAGTGTCTTGGTCAGGTCCACTCCTATCGTGGTGAAACCGACCATAGGGCTGGATTGGAAAGCTGTACAATTGATTATTTGTATGGAGTATTATCTGCTCCATGAATTTGCGGTCGCTCGACCTCAATCTTCTCGTGGTCCTCGATGCCCTCCTGGACGAGGCTCATGTCAGTCGTGCTGCCGATCGGCTCTGCCTGTCGCAGCCGGCGACTTCGGCGGCACTGCAGCGCTGTCGGCACATATTTCGTGACGAACTCCTCGAGCGCGGCCGCGGAACCATGTATCTGACGCCCAAGGCGAAGGCCTTGCGGGCGCCGCTGCAGTCGCTGCTGAACGGGGTGGTCGATCTGATTGATCCTTCCGAGGTGCCGCTGGCCGAAATACGCCAGACACTGCGCATCGCCATCATGGCGGACTATCCAGCCCTGTTCATTGTCGCGCCGCTGCAGAAGGAGTTGCAGCGCACCGCTCCCGGGATCGATCTTGTCATCCAGCCTTGGCATGGCACCAACGTTGCACGCGCGGCGCTCTTGGACGGCGCTAGCGATCTCGCATTCTCGGTCTTCCCGCCATCCGACGACGATCTTCATCGGCAGGAGGTGCTGGTCGAGCACTATCTGATCGCCATGCGGGCGGGACATCCGGCCGCGGAGGCATTCGGCATCGAGGCTTGGCTTGCCTATCCCCACATCATCGTGTCGGGCCGCAGCGATATACGGACACCAGTTGATACCGAACTCGTGGCCCGAGGCCTATCGCGGCGTGTCGGCATCGTCGTTCCGACCCTCCAGATGGTTCCCACGCTGCTCGAGGGCTCCGACATGATGGCCATGGTGCCGTCCCGCGTCATCCGCAACTTCGGAGGGCTCGTCTCGTTCCCGCCGCCAATCCCCGTTTCTGGTTTCCCTATGCACCTTGCCTGGCACCGCCGGCGCGCGAAGGATGCCGCGCTACAGCATGTGGCTGCGATCCTTGCCGAGCTCTTGCGATAATCGGCCAACACCTCTCCCATCAGTTCCGGGAGGTAGCGAAGCATTCTCGGTCATCTAGGCTGCGCGTTTCGTTCGTCCATACCGGCGGGCAGGAAGACGAGACATGGCCCCAGGAGAAACGCTGATGATCCCAAGGCAACATATTGCCGTAGCCCTGCCGGAAGGCCCGGTGCTGAAAGACAATATTGCCCGCGCACAATGGGCCGAAGAGGCCGGGTACGACGATGTCTGGCTTGCGGACGGTACCGGCCCGGATGGGCTGACGCTTGCCGCGGTGCTCGGATGCCATACGAAACGTCTCCGCATCGGCATGGCCGTGACCCCGGCTTTTACGCGGTCGCCGGCCCTTCTTGCCGCAACCTTGACCGTTGTCTCGCAGGTCCTTCCGGACCGTTTCGCCATGGGGCTTGGTTCCTCGAGCGAGATTATCGTGAGGGGCTGGAACGGTCTTCACTTCGATAAGCCCTTGAGCCGCGTCCGCGACATGCTGACCGCAACCCGCTCCATGCTCAAAGGCGAGAAATCGGATTTCGATCTCGAAACCCTGCACAGCCACGGCTATCGGCAGCCGCCGCTGGAGAGGCCGGTGCCCTTCTATGTCGCGGCGCTACGGTCGCGCATGATCGAGATGGGCGCGGAGTTGGCCGACGGCGTCATTTTCAATGTTTGGCCCCGCAAGGCGATCGGAAAATTGCTGGATCATGTCCGCATCGGTGCGGAACGCGCCGGCAAGGATCCGCGCGGCGTCGAAATCGTCAACCGCGCGAACGTTTTCGTGACCAACGACAAGGCCCATGCCCGGGGATTGTTCCGCAATCAGTATGCACCCTACTTCGCGACCGGGGTCTACAACGCCTTTCTCGGTTGGGCCGGCTACGAGGAGGCCGCGGCCAAGGCCCGGGAAGGCTGGGCCGAAAAAAACCGCGAGAAGGTCGGGGCGGCGATCACCGATGAGATGATCGACGAGATTGCCGTCTTCGGGAATGAAAAGGAATGCCGCGAGCGGATCTCCTGGTGTGCGAAGGCGGGCGTCCACACGCATATCCTCACGCCCCTCCCTGGCATGACGCCGGCAGATATCCTCCGCACCTACGAGGCGTTCCGTAACTTCAAACCGCTAGGCTGACGGGGCAAGGTCTCGAGGCCCAGCAGTTCTGGTCAGGATTTCGCCAGCCTCCACTGCACGAGGGTATAGGAGTGATCCTCGCGCTTGTGATCTTCAAAATCGGCTGCAACAGCTGAGCCGGTTTGGACTGCCTGCAGTGGATCACCAAGGAGGTTGCCGATCATTCGGACATTCCCGGCGTGAGGCAACTCGACGAGAATCACCAGATAAGGGCCTTGCTCTTTCAAGGCCGGGTGCGTGGGATGCCACACTCGTTCCCAGCTATAGATTCTCCCGGTCGGTTTGATCTCGACCCAGTCGATCTCGAAGGAAAGGCAGCTGTGGCAAAGCCATTCCGGGCCCCATTGGAAAGTCCCGCACTTCGAGCACCGCTGGATCATCAATCGGCGCTGCCGAGCACCATCCCAATACGGCGCGTCCAGCCCGTCATCTTCGGCGACAGGGACGGGCAAACCCTCGGCGAGATAAGTCATTACAGCGTCTCCGCCGTTCCAACGATGAGGTTGGACGTTGGTGCGACCATCGGTCCTGAAGCCATGAGCGCCAGTTTTGCTTTCGGCACTTGCGCAGTAGAGTGGCCACGCAATTGACGTATCGCTTCAATCTGTAGTCCCATGCCGTGCATATAGCATTCGGCGAGATTGCCACCGCTCGTGTTGAACGGCAGCTTGCCCCCGGGAGCGACAAGATTTTCAAGCGTCAGAAACTCGTTCGCCTCCTCCGCCTTGAAGAAGCCATGCTCAACGAGCGCCATTAAAACCCCGCCGGTAAAATTCTCGTAGATCTGCGCCGTGTCGATATCGGTCGGTTTCACGCCCGCCGTTTCGTAAAGCCGCGGCGCCAATGAGGTAAAGCCCGCACTGGCGTAGAGCGGCGCATTATGGCTTCTCGCCGCCTCGCGATAACCGGTGCCTTGTGCTGCAGCCAGAACATAGACGGGCTTCTGCCTCAGGTTCTTGACCCACTCCGCCGGAACCACGATGAGGGCGGATGCCCCGTCATTCTCCATGCAGCAATCGAAAAGACGATGAAAGGGCTCGACAATGAGCCGTGACGCTTCATATGCTTCCTCGGTGAGCGGTTTGCCATACATGACGGCACGCGGATTCATTTGAGCATGATGATAGGAGGCCATCGCTATTGCCCGAAGCGCGGCGCTCCCGATCCCATGGTCCTGCATGAAGCGATTGACCTTCATCGCAAACATTTGCGCTGGCGAAATCATTCCGTGCGGGTACCAGGTCGCTCGATCGCCCGAGATTGTCGGATTTCCGGCCAATCCAACCCCTCGACGAAAGGCGCCGCTGGTAATCGAGCGATAAACGACGACACAGTTCGCAATTCCGGCTGCGACCGCAGCGGCTGCGTTGCCCAGCGCCGCGGCGCCCCCACCCCCACCGCCGTCCCATGCCAGGTTGCAAAACCTGAGTTCCGGCAGTCCTAATGCAGCGGCAAGTCGCACCGGCATGCTGCGCTCGTCGGCAAATGACGCAAATCCGTCGATCTGCCGTACGTCGATGCCCGCATCCTCGGCGGCCGCTAGAATCGCCTGAAGCGCAAGCTTGAATTCGGGAGTCGGTGACTTCCCGCGCTTGTAATAAAGCGACTCGCCTATTCCCGCGATCGCCACTTTACCCCGCAGCGTACGCTCCATCATTTAAAATGGACCTCGCCACGATCGAGGATCACGACATCGGGGCGCTCGACAGATCGCACGCGGAAGCGTGCCCCAGTGTCGGTCTTGTAGAATTCGTAGCGCATGGTTTCGCCAGGAAATCCGACACTTTTGAACCGCACGAACATCGATTGAATTCGATCCGGGTCGTTATCGCAAAACTTCTCGATGCACGCTCGGGTTGCAAGACCCATTGAACACATCCCGGCCAGCCAAGGCTCCGGAAACCCGGCCTTCTTGGCGATCTCAGGATCGGCATGAACCGGGTTGTAGTCTCCGCTCAGGCGGTAGATGAGAGCGATCTGGCGCGTGGTCTTGACTTCGTGGACCGCATCCGGCGGAGTGTCGGGAAGCGGGAGCCTCTCCCGTATGGGAGCTCCGAAGCTGCCACAGCCGCCATCCCCCCGTAAAAAATTGGTCTGCTCCACTTTTGCCAGCAGCGTCCCGGCCGAGTCATAAAGCTCCTTCTCGAAGCTCACCGTGGCGCCACGACCCGGGCCTTTATCGGCAACGCCGGTAACTTTATGCTTGGCGATGAGTTTTCCCTGAACGGGGAGAGGCGCGAAGACCTGGTAAAAATGCTCGCCGTGCAGCAGCTTCACCCAGTCCACCTCAAGCGCAGGTTCACGAAGCCAGAAGCCGGGATAGCCCATGATGCAGCACATCGAAGGGACGGCCTTCTGGCCATCTTCGTAAACGAATTGAAGTTGCGCCCGGTCATTGGGGTCCAAGCCATAGCCCAAACCCAGCGCGAAAAGGATTGAATCCCGGAAGGTCAGATCGTGCTCGATCGTCGGAAACGCGTAATTTCGCAATTTCTCCAAATTCATCCCATTCCCCCGATCAAGCGGAATATTTCTGAGGAACACGCATCGGATCGCCGCTGCCGAGACCTATTTAGCGGCCTTGAAAAGATCACGCCCGATGATCTGTTTCAGGACTTCCACGGCTCCGCCACCGATGCGGACCAGCCGCGAATCCACGAATGCTCGAGCAATTGGAAATTCCCGCATATAACCATAGCCGCCGAAGAACTGCAGGCAGCTATCCACCACTTTGCCCTGCAGCGTTGATGTAAACAATTTGACCTTGGCCGCGTCGACGGGACTCAGTGTGCGGTCCATGAAGCGGCGAATGGACCAGTCGGTGAAAATGCGTGCGGCGGTGGTTTCGGTATGAAGTTGAGCCAGGACAAACTGCGTATTCTGAAAATCGCCAATCGTTTGGCCGAAGGCTTTCCGCTCGCTTGTATATTTTATCGTCCAGTCGATCACAGCTTCGCAGACCGCTGTGCTCCGAATGGCCTGGGCGAGCCGCTCTTGCACGAGGCGGTCCATTAGCATACCGAAGCCGCCCCCCTCCTCGCTGACGAGATTGGCGACCGGCACATGAACATCGGCAAAAAAGAGTTCGGCTAAATCCGCGGCATGCGCACCGATTTTCTCCAGGTTGCGGCCCTTGTTGAATCCGGCCCTGTCCGCCTCGACCAGCATGAGACTGATCCCCTTGGCTCTTGCGGCAGGATCGGTCTTTGTCGCCAGAACAACGAAGTCGCAGCAAATTCCGTTGGAAATGAAGATTTTTTGTCCGTTGACGACGTAATGATTGCCATTTTTTATGGCGCGCGTCTTGATATTCTGCACATCGCTACCGCCGCTTGGCTCGGTCATGCCTAACGCGCCGATAGCGTCCCCGTTTACCATCCGGGGCAGCCACGTCTTCTTGAGTTCCTCGTTTTTGCTCGCCATGAGGTAGGGTGCAACGACTTCGGAGTGGACGAGGAAGGCGCCGCCAGGCCCGCTCATGCCGGCTCTCCAAAGTTCTTCGATGACGACGACGTTATAGAGCCAGTCGGCTCCCGAGCCGCCATATTGTTCGGGAACATCGCAGCAAAGAAAGCCAAGTTGACCCGCCTTTCGCCACAGCTCGCGCGGGAGACCCCGTTGGCCTTCCCACTCGTAATGATATGGCGCGATCTCTTCGTCTATAAAACGGCGGATGGTCGCCCTGAAGGCCTGATGATCTGAGGAGAAAACTCCACGATCGTCCATGACAAACTCCCTATCTAAAGCGGATATTGTGTACCAGAAAGCCGCAGGCCAATTTCCTCCCAAATCTGATAGGTCATTGCCAAGATTGGTCGATGATGCGTCCCTGGCGTCCGGTCAGGAGAAAAGGTCGCGCCCGATGATCTGCTTCATCACCTCGACAGCACCACCGGCGATTTTTGAGACGCGTGCATCCACAAAGGCCCGCGCGATCGGAAGCTCGAAGGTATACCCGGACCCGCCGAAAAGCTGCAGGCATTCGTCGGCAGCCCTGAAATGAAGGTTCGAGGCCACCAGCCTGACCTTGGCCGCGTCGACGCTGGACAGCTTGCCGTCGAGAAACGCCTCGATGCTGCGGTCGACGAAGACGCGCAACCCGGCGGCTTCGGCGCTCAGCTCGGCCAGCTTGAACTGCGTGTTCTGAAAGTCCGCGATGGTCTTGCCGAACGCCTTACGCTCACGGGTGTAATCGATGGTCCATTGGATGATGGCGTTGATCGCACTGGCACTGCGGATGGCCTGGACGAGCCGCTCCTGGCAAAGCTTGCTCATCAGAATGCCGAAGCCCGCCCCTTCCTCGCCCAGCAGGTTGCCGCGCGGAGCCTGCACGTCGTCAAAGAAGAGTTCGGCCGTATCCTGGGCATGAAGACCGACCTTTTCCAGAAGCCGGCCGCGTTTGAAGCCGGGTTGGTCGGTCTCGATCACGATCAGTGAGACGCCCTTTGCGCCGGCGGCCGGATCGGTCTTCGTCGCAACGACCATGAGGTCGGCGTTGAAGCCGTTTGAGATGTAGATCTTATGGCCGGTGATGCGATATCCGTCGGCGGTCCGATCAGCCTTCGTGCGCAGGCTCTTGAGGTCGCTGCCCGCATCAGGCTCGGTCATCGCTATCGCGCCGATCATCTCGCCGGAGACCATCTTGGGGAGAAAGCGTTGTTTGACCTCCTCGCTGCCATAGCTCAGCAGGTAGGAAGCTACCATTTCGGAATGAACCATGAAGCCGGATCCTGGCCCGGAGACACCAGCCCGCCACAGCTCTTCGATCACGACCACATTGAAAAGCCAGTCCGCCCCCGCGCCGCCGTAAGCAGTCGGAACGTTGGCGCACAGCAGACCCTGTGCACCCGCCTTGCGCCAAACGGCCCTCGGCACGATGCCGTCACGTTCCCATTGCCGGTGGAAAGGGACGATCTCCGCGTCGACGAAGCGCCGGACATTGCTGCGAAACAGCTCATGCTCCTCGGAGAAAATAGTGCGCGGAAGCATCCCCAGGTTCCTCAGTGAAGCCCGATGACGGCGACAGCCGCCACACCCAGATAGGGCACGCCGCCGAGATTATGCGTCAGGCCCGACGCAACGGCATAGGCCGCACCGCGCAATGCCTCGGTTCCCGTGGCACACATATTCTCAACGCGGCTTACCGGAATGCCGTCGAGGCGCAGCGCGGTCGCTGCGGGAATAGCCGAGATGCCGACATTGATCCGATCGAAGCAGGATCCGGTCCAGGCCGCGTCGATCCGGCTTCGCTCGATCCCCGCATCCGCGAGGGCCTCATCGAACGCTTCGGCGAGCAATCCTTCCGTGCCCACGTCCCAGCGTTCCCCGAAGCGGGAACATCCCATCCCGATGATTGCGACCTTGTCCTTAATGCCC